>JACKQG010001218.1_pt1 | contig 36163 bp, 28 predicted proteins | sample 8237621 | NCBI WGS metagenome assembly JACKQG01 (sample SAMN15677084, study PRJNA649215) | marine metagenome | biome: marine; feature: Black Sea; material: saline water; isolation source: suspended particulate matter (SPM) from the Black Sea western gyre | collected 2013-06-09/2013-06-10 | depth...
GGCGCATTCCGCGCCGTCCCGTCCCGGGTCACGCCGACCCGCGTCTACCGCCGGGGGTGCAGGTTGCCGACAACGCAACGGTTCGGCTGGACTGGGACAACGAACCACAGCCAGATGCCTTTCTTCGTATTCTGCCCGAAAGCGGCGGCCAGACACGCGACGAAGACGGCTATGTGACGCACGGCCCGGAATGGGCAGGAGAAATCGCGGCCAGCAGCTCCAGCTACGACTTGCACGACAAGAAGGAAGCATATCGCCGCAATGGCATACGCGAATACGTCGTGTGGCGAGTCGAAGACAGTGCCGTCGACTGGTACGTTTTGCGCGGCGGACGTTACGATCTGTTTCAGGCCGACAGCGACGGCATCTATCGCAGCGAGGTTTTTCCCGGATTGTGGCTGGATCCCAACGCACTGCTCGCTGGCGATATGCGTCAGGTTCTGGGGGTATTGGAGCAAGGCTTGGCCGCATCGGAACACGCCGACTTCGTCAAACGGCTTGAGGTGAGTGGTCAAGGGGAAGCTGCCACCGATTCGTAGCTGAGTTTGCAGAAACCCAACTCGTGGCGGCGAGTGGCTCCTGGAGACCCGCTGAATTCTTGTGAATTCAGCTACAGCGGACTCTATCCCAAGTATCTGTCTCTATTCTGGCACGCGAAGCGCACCGTGCGGCACCTTGCGTCGTCTTTACATAGTAGAATGGTGTTTGGACCCATAGCGCATTGCTTCCACGAACCCGCCGATATGAGGGATTCTTCCATGAGTACTGCGACGCGAGCCCTTGCTGCAATGGCCCTGCTTCTGGCCACTTCCGCCGCCGTTGGGGCGGAAATCGACTACATCGAGGATTTTTCTCTGGCCCGGGATCGCACGGTCCCGCTGAAACAACTGATTCCGGGCACCGAGGATTACTACTACTACCACGCGATCCACTATCAGAACACGGAACAGTTCGACACAGTCGACGAACTGCTGGAAGCATGGATCAAACGGTACAAGCACACACCGCGCGTTCGCGAAATCCAGAACCGGCAAGCCCTTCTGACTTATGCAAAGGATCCCGCCAAGTCCCTGGAGTTCATTCGCCAGCGTCTGAACCTGACGTTCGACCATCAACGGGAACTGCTGGACCGAAAGCCGAATTTGCCGACGAGCCTGGATCAGAAGTTGATCAGCCGCGAAACGTTGGCGAAGGAGGCGTTTGCTCGCTACCAAAATCTGAAGGGGTTCCAGGACGCGGCCCATGATTGGCTTGTGACGACCGAATTGAATGCGGATCGCCGGCGCCATTTGCTCGAACGTATGGGGCGGCCCGACTATCCGAATCTGACCAAACTGGTCGTCGACGATTTGAATTACCAACACAGCCGCGGGTTCGGATCGTTCAATATCCACCGATTGCTGTTGCTCGATCAGTTGGACCAGTGCCTGAAGTTGAAACCCGACTTGCTGAACCAGACCAATTTCGTCAATGCCTACCTCGCCAAGCTGCACCCGAACGACGACGTGGACTGGCGCCACGACGTGGATCAGCACCGAGCGCACCTCGATCGTCTATGGGGATTCGTCCAGCGGTTGGCGCCGGTCCACAATTCGCTGAAGGCCAACGTGCTTTACCGTCGGCTGGTCTTCGACCGCTCGCAGGGGGTGTACGACAAACAGAGGTTCATGACCTACATCAAACTGCCGCGCAACGCCGGCTACATGAATGCCGAGTTCATGAAGCAGGAGGAAAGCCGCCGCCACACAGCGAACCTGAACGCCAATTTCCAGGAGATGATCTTATTGCCGCCCGTGGCCAATGACGAACCGTTGGTGCGCAGCTATTTACACCATTTCTTCGTCGAAGAAACCACCTACAAACCGTACGAGCCATACATCAATGACATCTATCTTAAACGCAACTTCGCCGAAACAAAGATCGTGAACGGCCTTGGCGAAGGCGAGCAGTGGTATTCCATGCTGCAGCCAGCCGAGTACCAGGCATTGAAAGAACGAATCGACATCGACTTTGCCTTCACCAACAAGAGACGTTTTGCGGCCGACGACGCGGTCAGCCTGGATCTGCTGGTCAAGAACGTCAAGACGTTGATCGTCAAGGTCTACGAAATCAACACGCGCAACTTCACTCGCGAACGCCTGGTCGACGTGAATACGGACATCAACCTGGACGGTCTGGTCGCCAATTGGGAAACCACATACGAGTACGCCGAACCGCCACTGCGCCGCATGAGTCGGCACTTCGAGTTTCCCGATCTTAAGAAACCTGGCGTGTACGTGATCGATTTTATCGGTAACGGCAAGAGCAGCCGGGCCGTGATTCGCAAGGGAAGGCTCCGACATCTGGTTCGCACGACGACGGCAGGTCAGGTGTTTACCGTAATGGACGAGCAGAATAACAAGCTGCCCGGCGCCACGATCTGGTTCGCCGGTCGCGAGTACACACCGGACGAAAAGGGCGAAATCGTCGTGCCCTTCAGCAATTCGCCGACGCGCCAGTCCATCATCTTGTCGCACGGCGACTACTGTTCGCTCGATTCGTTCCAGCACCAAGCCGAAAGCTACTCGCTGGTGGCCGGCATCTATGTGGATCGCGAATCGCTGTTACAGCGGAAGAAGGCGAACGTTGTCGTTCGGCCGCAGCTTCATTTGAACGGAACGCCCGTGACGTTGGCCGTGCTGGAGGACGTGCGTCTGGTGATAACTTCGACGGACCACGACGGCGTATCGACGACCAAGGAAGTGGCCGATTTCAAGCTGCATGAAGACCGCGAATCGATCTACGAATTCCAGACACCCGGGCGACTGTCCAACATCGGCTTTACGCTCAAGGCCAAAGTCCAGAACTTCAGCCAAAACAAGAAGCTCGACTTGTCGGTCGGCGAGACGTTTGCGTTGAACGAAATCGACCGTACGGAGAAGGTCGAGGACTTGCACTTGGCATTGATCGACGGCCAATACGTCCTGGAACTGCTGGGCAAGACGGGCGAGCCCAAAGCGGATCGGCCGGTGCGATTCTCGTTCAAGCACCGCGATTTCAGCGACGCCAAACAGGTGATGCTCAAGACCGACGCGCAAGGCCGCGTTCTCTTGGGACCATTGGCCGATATCTTTTCGGTCACGACTACCGGCCCTGAGGACACATCGCACACGTGGACTCTGGGGCGAGATCAGCACACCGGTCGCCAGCAGTTGCACGGCCGGGAGGGCGATACGCTGGTAGTGCCCTACACGGGCAAGTCGGACAAGCCACTGCGCGAGGAACTGTCGCTGCTGGAGCTGCGCGGCGGATCGTTCGTGGCCGACCGTTTCGACGCCATCTCGGTAGAAGGGAGCCTGTTGCGCATCGCCGGCTTACGGCGAGGCGATTACGACTTGTGGCTGAAGCGGCCGAACCGGCGAATCCATCTTCGCGTCGCTGCTGGCGAGCAAGATTTGGGATACGTGCTGGGAGAGAATCGGCAGTTGGAGGTCCGCGGCGACCGGCCGCTCGGGATCGCCGATATTCGGCCGGGCGACGAGACCGTCACGATTCGCTTGCAGAACGCCAGCAAATTCGCTCGCGTACACGTGTTCGCCACGCGATACAATCCGGCCTATTCTGCGTACACTCATTTCAGCCGGGTGCGCGATGCCGAGCCCTCATGGGTGATACCCAAGAAGCTGGACTCGCTGTATGTCGCGGGTCGAGCCCTGGGCGACGAATACCGTTACATCATCGACCGCCAGTATGCCAAGAGGTTCCCCGGCAACATGTTGCGGCGTCCCAGCCTGCTGTTGAACCCGTGGGCCGTTCGCAGTACGGAGACGTCCAAACAGGATGCGGCGCCGGGCGAAGATTTCGAATCGGAGGCCGAAATGGCAGATAAAGCCGAAGGAGGCGGCGGAACGATGGGTGGCGAGGCGGCCGGACAAGGCGACTTTGCCAACCTGGATTTCCTGGCCGAAGCGTCGGCTGTGTTGCTGAACCTGGAGGCGGATAAAGAAGGCGTGGTGGCCATCCCTCGCGAGGAATTGAGCGCCCATCAGCATTTGCACATTGTGGCCGTCGATCCTCGATCGACGGCGTACCGGTCGATTTCTTTGCCGGAGATCGAAGCGGAGCCGAACGATCTGCGTCTTGCCGCGGGTCTTGATCCACAGAAGCACTATGCCCAGCAGAAGCAGATCACGGTGGTCGACGGCAAACAACAGTTCGTGCTCGGCGACATTACCAGCTCGAAGTTCGAAACGTACGACAGTCTGGGCAAGGTCTACTCGCTGTACGTAACGCTCAGCGGCGACGCCACGCTGGTCGAGTTCGGCTTTTTGACCGGCTGGCCCGACTTGAAGCCCGAAGAGAAGCGGGCCAAGTACTCGAAGTACGCCTGCCACGAACTGAGCTTCTTCCTGTATAAGAAAGACCCTGAGTTCTTCCGCACGGTGGTGCTGCCCTATCTGAAGAACAAGAAGGACAAACAGTTTCTGGATCATTGGCTGCTGGGCGAGAATTTGTCGACCTATCTCGAGCCTTGGAGTCACTCGCAGTTGAACGTTGTGGAGCGAATCCTGCTTTCAGAGCGCGTCGCCAGCGATCGTCAGAACACGTCGCGTCATGTTGGCGATCTGTTTGCGCTGTTGCCGCCGGACATCGAACGCTTCAATCACCTGTTCGACACGGCCGTCAAGGGCAGTGTTCTGGACACGGATGACAGCCTGGGGCTGGCTGCGGCAGCAGGTAAGGCGGTTGAGCTCCAGCGGCGATTGAGCAAATTGGAGTCTTCCGCCGCAACACGCGGGGGCGCGGCTTACTCGCGTGCAAGGACCCGCGCACCGGCCGCTGCGGCCGAGCCCTCCGCCCCGGAGGCAACGGCTGAAACGGCACCAGCACTCGTTGCGGCCGATCTGAAGGAGGTGAAGAAGAAACGGGCAGCCGCGGGCGATGCTCTCGCGCGGCGAAAGACTGCAGAAAAGTCGATGGCCGGCGAGCTCGGTTTCTTTGCTACCGATGGAGACCGGCGCGGATTGGTGCGTCAGTATTACCAGAAGCTGGACAAGACGCAGGAATGGGCCGAAAACAACTACTACCATCTGCCCATCGAGAAGCAAACGGCAGACTTGATTACCGTTAGCGCGTTCTGGCGAGACTATGCGGAGCGCGATACCAAGAAGGACGTCTCGTTCCGTTCCAGGACTTTCGCCGAAGCGTCGCGCAGCTTCCCGGAAATGATGTTTGCTCTGGCCGTCTTGGATTTGCCGTTCAAAGCGGAAGAACACCAGTCGGAGTTCGACAACGCGAAGATGACTCTGACAACCGGATCGCCGATCGTCGTGTTTCACGAGGAAGTCAAACCGGCCGAACCCGTCGACGAACAGACGCCGATTCTGGTCAGCCAGAACTTCTTCCGGCATGGCGACCGCTACCGCCATGTAGACGGCGAGCGGCTGGACAAGTTTGTCACGGACGAGTTCCTAATCCACACCGTATACGGCTGCCAGGTGGTCGTGACGAATCCGACCTCGTCGCGACAGAAGCTGGACGTGCTGCTGCAAGTGCCGCTGGGCGCCATCCCCGTGATGAACGGGCAATTCACGCGCAGCGTCCACATCGACCTGGAGCCGTACAACACGCAGACGCTGGAATACCATTTCTACTTCCCCGGGGCGGGCGAGTTTCCGCACTACCCGGTCCACGTGGCCAAGAATGGTCAACTCCTGGAGAACGCCGAGCCGTTCACGCTGAACGTGGTCGAGAAGCTTAGCAAGATCGACCGCGAGTCGTGGGACTACGTCTCGCAACACGGAACGGATGACGACGTGGTGAAGTATCTCCAGCAAAACAATCTGCACCGCACGAAACTGGATCGGATCGCCTTCCGCATGAAGGACAAGGCGTACTTCAATAAGGTGACTCGGCTTCTGGCTCTGCGACATGCCTACGACCAGACGCTGTGGTCATACGGCATCCAACACAACGAACCGGCCGCCGTGCGACAGTACTTGCAGCACGCTGGCGGCTTTGTGGGCGAGTGTGGTGCGTATATCGACAGTCCCTTGCTGACGATCGACCCGGTGGCCCGTAGGGCGTACCAGCATCTGGACTACCGTCCGCTGGTCAATGCCCGCGCCCACGCGCTCGGCCAGCGGCGGCAGATTCTGAACGACCGCTTCCACGCCCAATATCACCGTATGCTGAAGATTCTCAGCTACCGTCGCGAATTGGACGACGCGGAAATGATGGCAGTAGTCTACTATCTGCTGCTACAGGACCGCGTCGAAGAGGCTCTGGATTTCTTCGGCCGCGTCAGCGCGGACAAGTTGGCCACGCGCCTGCAATACGACTACTTCACGGCGTACCTGGATTTCTTCGCCGACGAGCCCAAACAAGCGAGGGCCATCGCGGACAAGTTTGCCGACCACCCGGTGGATCGTTGGCGAGAAGCGTTTGCTGCTATTGCGGCCCAGTTGGACGAGATCGAGGGCAAGGCTGCGAAGGTTATCGACGAAGAGGACCGAGGCGAAGTCCAGACGGGGCTTGCAGCGTCCGAGACGAGTTTCGACTTCAACGTCGAATCGAAACAGGTCACGTTGAACTATCAGAACCTGGACAAGATCGGCGTGAACTACTATTTGATGGACATCGAATTGCTGTTCAGCCGCAATCCGTTTGTGCAGCAATACTCAGGCCAATTCTCGCACATTCGACCCAACGCGACGGAGACGGTCGAGTTGCCCGGAGACAAAGCCACGCACAAGTTCGCGCTGCCCGAAGCCCTTCGCAGCAGCAACGTGCTGGTCGAGATCACCGGCGGCGGCCAGACGAAGTCGGAAGCGTACTACTCGAATTCGTTGTCGGTCCAGGTGATCGAGAACTACGGCCAGGTGCGCGTCACGCACAGCGACACGTCAGCCGCGTTGGCAAAGGTCTACGTGAAAGCCTATGCCCGCATGAAAGACGGCAGCGTCCGGTTCTATAAGGACGGGTACACCGATCTGCGCGGCCGGTTCGACTACACGTCGCTGAACACGAACGACTTGGATTTCGTCGAAGAGTTTTCGCTGCTGATTCTGAGCGACGACCACGGCGCCGTCGTCCGCGAGGCGAAGCCGCCGAAGCGGTAGATGCGAGATGCCTTGTTTACGACTCGCATTTTGTGGGGCACGTTTCTAACGTGCCTCGGCACGATGGAATCGTGCCCCACGCTCGGTTGCAGTTCGGCCGCGTCGTTTAACCGCAAGCCGGAGGCGTGCGCGGCGTTGCCAGATCGCTGTAGACTCCCCGCGCACGCCTCCGGCTTGCGGTTAAACGACGCAAATCTCACGGTTCTTCCTCTTCCTGGACCACGATGAATGCCTTGGAGACTTCCGGCGGGATTCGCCGCGGTACGCGACGCTCGAGGCTAATGAACGCCCAATCCGTTTCGGCGACGGCCAGAAGCGTCTCGTCGGTGGCGCGGATGATCTTGTATTTGCGCAACGAGCGGATCTTGCGGAAATCAGAAACCCATGTGCGAACGACGATCTCGTCGCCCGCAAACGCCGCTTGCAGGTATTCGATCTTGTGCGAACGCACCACCCAGCCCGCTCCAAGCTGCCGATACCGTTCGGCCGTCCACCCCTGCGCATCAGAATGCGCGATCGCTGCCTCTTGCATCCAGCGAACGTATTCCAGATTATTGACGTGCCCCTGTCCGTCGATCGCATCGTCGAGGACGATCAGGCGGTGTTCGTAAATCGCTGGCATGGTTCGGGGTACGGGATACGGGATACGCGATTTTGGATACGGGATACGGGATACGGGATTCGAGGTTCGGGATTATCCGGGCTATCCGTTCTTCCACTCTTCGCTCAAGGCCGTGTGATGGTGACCGTGTTGCCGGTCGTCAGCACGACGTACACCCGAAACCGCATCGTACCGCGTGCGCATGGCCCGTCAAAACCGTCTCGACGTGGCCAGCGTGTAACTGCCCCGCAACGTCAACGCCGGCGCGATCTCGGGCGGCTGGTCGATGTTGGCCTGCGTCCAGATAGGGATCATGTCGACCCAGGCATCCTTGATGCTGATTCGCAAGTCGGCAGGTTTGCGACGCACGATTCTGACCCCGCCAGAATTGTGCCCCATCGCTATCCCAAGTACAACCCACTAAATAGAATACGTCAACGGGCCAGAAATTGGTCCCGGGATAATTATATTAGTTCGCCGATAACCACACGGAAGCCTCAAGGATGAAGTTGCTCCTCTGGAACATCGAATGGGCACCGTCAGCTCGTATTCGCGATTACGTTCGCGAAACGCTTCGGGCTGAATCGCCCGACGTCTTCTGCCTTACCGAATCGACGGACTTTTTCGCGTCGGAATACGCAAACGTCATCACTTCCACGGAGGACTACGGATACGCGAATGATGGTGATCGACGAAAAGTCTGGCTGGTGAGTCGGTGCGAATGGACTGCGATCGACCATGCGAAGGTTCGGACCTGCCACCTGGTCGCTTCGTTTCCGGTATCACGGAAGGTATCAGAATCGTCGGCGTGTGCGTGCCTTGGTTTGATGCGCACGTCTCAACGGGAAACACGAATCGCAAATGTTGGGAAGACCACATCGCTTACCTCCGCGCATTGGGCCCGATTCTCGCCAGATACGCGGAAGATGATATTCCAGTTTGCGTTCTCGGGGACTTTAACCAACGGATTCCGCCGACTTCTTGGAATTCTGCCTACATTGAGTACCTTCACGCCGCTCTCGGCGACGCGTACACTATCGATACTGGCGGTACGACCGATGTCGATGGTGAACAACTGATTGACCATGTTGCGACAACTCGAACACTCCGGTTTTCACTGGACCGAACGCTTGGTCGCAATGCAGACGCTGGAAAGAGCGTCTCGGACCATCCTGCGTTGATCGGTACGCTAGACGGCGAACAATCGGATGCACCAAAGTCGCGATTGGTGCGCGTATAGGAAGTGGTAAATCACTAATCGCGACTTGGTGATCCGTAACGTTTTTCTGCCGCCAAGTCGATAAAGAAAGAGAAGGGGTCGGGAGTCTTTTCCGGAAAAGACTCCCGACCCCTTTTCTTCACTCGCATATTGCCAATGCGACGTACCAGCCTATCATTCATGATGTGTGCGACGATTTCGGTTTCGCGATGCCCGTAATTTGCACTCCCGATCAACTCATGGGGGATGACAATGGCCCTTGATCCAATCCTCTCAGAAGTTCGGCGTATTCGCGAAGAATACGCTCAACAATTCAACGGCGACGTGCGCGCGATGATGGATGATTTGCGTCGGCGGCATGCCGAATCGGATCGGCAATCGGTATCACGTGAACCGAAGGTCCGCCGCGAAAGAACTCGTGACGTCAAGCCAAAACAGCGGATAACCGGCTGAACCCGACGTGAGTTCGCTGTCGCGCGCTGCGGCGCGGTTTCCTTCGTTTGTGTTTTGGCCATTCATCGTTTTCTCGCTTGGCCCGCCCACGCGCGTGATCGGTAATGTTGAACTAGACCGGTGTTCAGACTCTATCAGGTCAGACTGCGGCGGCGGCCCTGGATCGTCAGGCATATCCCCTTCGGCATCGCGTCCGGCATGAGTTCTTCCATTCGCAGAATCCGCAGAATCTGCACTACCCCACGTCGTGGGAAAAGGTTGAAAAAATTCAACGTTGCCGTTTGCCTAGGAGGTAAAAAGAACGCATGTTTCCCAAGATTAACATCGGGCCCCCGCCACGGACAAGGTGACGCGTGGTGAATGTGGATCAGGTTTCCACGGCATACAGGGTCGCCCGTGCGACGTGTTGGGTACCAGTGACACAATTCGAGATCGAAGGGACATGCCATGAGATGGTTCAGCTTTCTAGCCGCCACCGCCCTATTGACGGTTGGCTCCGCCGCCTTTGCTGACGACTTTGGTCGTTTTCAGCCGACTCGCCTCGCCCCCGCGGCAGCATCAAATCCATTCCAAGCTCCGGCTGCCGACTACTACGCCGGTTCGATGCACGCGGGTAGCTACGCCGACTTCCCCGCCTATCCCATCGGGTTCACCAACTATCGTGGCGTCGGTTTCATGGGAACGTGCTGCGAGAAGAACCCTAAGGGAACGGAGCACGTGTGGGACGGTTACTGCGCCCAGAAGGGCAGCGATGCCGGTAAGAAATCGGGGCACTGTGGTCTGTTTCCATTCGGCTGCAATAGCCTGCGGAAACAAGGTGGTTTCATGAGCCACTTCGCCTGCAAGCCGGATTGGTGCTGCTATCCCCAGTGCTGCTCGTCGTGCTGCGGCGGTGTCGGTGCCAACTGGTGGCCCGTGACGCCAAAGTGCCGTGAGCGATGCCACGAGCCGTTGCTCGGCAAACTGCGTCGATTCCACGATCGCTGCTATGCCATGCTGGACGGTGGCGCCGAGGGTTGCGGTTGTGCCAATTGCCAACCTCAACAACAGGTCGTTTCGCCCACGCCGGCCGAAACGCAACCAACCGAATCGGTCATGCCCACTCCCGCAGAGCCGCAGCCGCAACTGCCGGCGCCGGAAACCTCGCTCGACTTCTCCGACGAGTTGCCGCCACTGTCGCCGCAGGACAAGTCCGCACGACGCATGGACTTGCGACGGCTGCCTGCCATTTCGATCACCTACTGATCGCCACACGCACGGATTTGTGAGACGCTTGCGAGCCGCGGGATTGATCCTGCGGCTCGCTGTGTTTCTTGGGCAAGCCCCAGAAAGCAGTCTACCACAGCAGGACCTGCTAGAGTCTGAACACGTGAAGGGGACAGTCCCATTTTCGCTCCGCAAGGCCTGCGCGAAAATCGGGACAGTCCCCGACCGCGCGAACGGCATATCGCTACTTGGCCCGTCCTTCCAGATGCGCCATCACCAGCGCCACGTCTGCCGGGGTGATGCCGCTGATACGACCTGCTTGGGCGATGCTCGCGGGCTGAATGTGCGACAGCTTCTCGCGAGCTTCGGAACGCAGATGCATGATGCCGGTATAGTCGAAATCGTCCGGGATGCGTTTGTGGGACAGGCGCCGTTGACGTGCGATCTGCTGTTCCTGCCGAGCGATATAGCCGGAATACTTGATGTCGTGGACGACTTGTTGCGCCACTTCGGCATCCACATCAGCTAGTTCCGGCAGGCGACCTTGCAGTTCGTCCCAAGTCACTTCCGGCCGGCGGAGGAATTTGGCCAGCGAAACGCCTTCGCTGCGATTCGCTTCGAGCAGACCGCCGACTCGAGCGATTTCCGCCTGTTTCCACTCGAGTCGCCGCCAACGGGCCTCGTCCACCAAGCCGACCTTACGTGCCAGCGGCGTCACACGGCGGTCGGAATTGTCGTGGCGAAGCACCAGGCGATATTCCGCGCGACTGGTGAACATCCGATAAGGCTCGTCGACGCTGCACGTCACCAGATCGTCGATCAGCACGCCGATATACGCCTGGTCACGGCCCAGTATCAGCGGTTCGTCGCCCCGCAGCTTCAGGACTGCATTGGCGCCGGCGATCAATCCTTGCGCTCCGGCCTCTTCGTAGCCGGTGGTCCCGTTGATCTGGCCCGCGAAGTACAAACCGGAGATGCGTTTCGTTTCCAGCGTCGGTCGGAGTTGATCCGGAGGGCAGAAGTCGTATTCGACGGCGTATCCGTAGCGCATGATTTGGACGTTTTCCAATCCGTGAATCAAGCGGACCATCTGGTCCTGTACGTCACGTGGTAAACTGGTCGGAAGACCGTTCAGATACACCTCCGACGTGTTGCGGCCTTCCGGCTCGAGGAACAACTGGTGCTGTTGCTTGTCGGCGAATCGCACTACCTTGTCTTCGATGGATGGACAGTATCGCGGGCCACAGCTTTGGATCTGGCCGCTGTACATTGGCGCGCGGTGCAGATTGTCGCGGATGACTTGGTGGACCTGGGGATTCGTGTAGGTGATCCAACAAGACAGTTGCTCGACCGCAAGTCCACCGGTCAGGAACGAGAAAGGTTCGGGCTGGTCGTCGCCCGGTTGTTCTTCCGTCTTGCTGTAGTCGATTGTGTGGCCGTTCAGCCTTGCCGGCGTGCCCGTCTTGAAACGCCCGATGCGAAAACCCAGACGCCCGAGCGCTTCGCTGATGCCGCTGGTCGTTCCTTCGCCTGCCCGGCCGCCCGGCGTCTTGGCCTCGCCCGTGTGCATGAGCGCCTGCAAGAATGTGCCTGTCGTGAGAATGACGGTGGGTGCCCGGTAGACCACGTCTTCGCGCGCTCGGACTCCACAGACGCGAATCCCGTCGCCGTGGCTCTCGGTCAGGATGTCTTCGACCGTCTCTTGCCGCAGGTGCACATTCTCTTGTTGTTCGACGATTCGTTTGACTTCGATTTGATATTCTCGCCGATCCGCCTGAGCCCGTGGGCTGTGCATCGCCGGCCCTTTTCGGCGGTTGAGCATACGAAACTGAATTCCCGTGGCGTCGATCGCGCGGGCCATCACGCCACCCAGGGCGTCAATCTCGCGAACGATGTGCCCTTTTGCCACGCCGCCGATCGCCGGGTTGCAGCTCATCTGTGCTACGGTGTCCAGGTTGACCGTCAGCAGGCCGACTCGCGCACCCATGCGCGCCGCCGCCATCGCCGCTTCGGTGCCGGCATGTCCCGCGCCGACCACAAGGACATCGTACTCGTAGGTGCAAAGAGCCATAGAACTCGGGTGGACAGACTTCGCGTGATGAAATGCTGCTGAAGAACCGCCCCAATGCGAGTGCCGGAAACAAACTCTCGGGTAGCTGCGTTCGCCAGAACGCGGAGCCATGCCGTCGTCCCACACTCTGGCGAGTGTGGCTACGGGAGATTCCATTCTGCCGCCCGGCAGTCGACGTCTACGCTTTCGCCGCTTTGGTACGTGCTTCCCTCAGGCCGCGACTGAGAATATCGCGAAGCATGGGCGAGTAGTCTTCGTACTTCGCTTGATCGGGCGCACCGTTGGCGAACTGGTAGATGGCGTCTCGGGGCTTCTTGCCCAACGCGACCAACGTCGAATTGACGGTGCCATACTTCTTGCTACGGACCACCATGGTCGGTCGTCCCGGCGGCGACGGGGCTCGAGCAAAAACTTTGCTCGCCACTGCAAGGAACTTCACCGGAGAATCAAGGGTTTGCAGCGTAAGAAGCCGTTGGGCCAACTGCACACGCTCGTCGCGAGGATCGTTTACGTCCTTGTTGGCGATGATGCTCAGCCCCTCGTACAATTCCACCGCATCCGGCTCGTCGCCGCCGTGTACGGCCCAAGCGCTGTCCGCATCGGCCATCACGTAGTTCACGCCGTCGTACTTGTTGGTGGACAACTCCTCCATGGCTTGATCCACCGCCTCACGCGCCGACCCGCATCGCAACAGTTCGCGACACAAAACACCTCGCGAACGAGGGGCCAGCGGAGGGATCGCCTTCATGCGGTTACATGCGGCGACCAGCATTCCGTTTTGATTTACGCCCAACCACGTGCCGCCAGCCTGTTGATCAATTCCACACAGAATCCGCGGCTTTCCGGACTGAATCGATGGTGGCTGCCAGGGGCGGTCAAAGAGTTCTTCACGGTTTCCGGCGACGAGTACGGGCGAGTCCGGAACCAACTGATACTGGAGGGCAAGTATGCACATGGGATTAGCAATCTTAATAGTCCACTCGGTTCAAAGGGCAATAAGTCCAATGGGAGAAAATAACAGAAGCCTGCCTGTCTGCCTCAATCCAACACTCCGAACCAGCAGCCAATGTATTCCGAAAACCGCCCGCAAGACACCCTGCAATGGGGGGATAGAATGAGGTTTTTTGACTGACGACTGCCGGAAATTCCGCTTTCGGACTCTTGTGAAAATAGAGAAAAGGGCTTAACCTGCAACGTTCGCGCGCACGTAAGATAACTGGAATGTTACGTACAGGATCGAGAGAGCATGGCGGAGTTCAGCGAAGCCAATCCGGTGGGAATTGCGATCATCGGTGCCGGGGCCGTTAGCGACTACCACCATGTGCCTGGTATCAGGATCGATCCACGCGCGCGGCTTGCGGCAGTGTGCGACACCAGTGAAGCGTTACTTGAACAGCGGAAAAACGAGTGGGGGATAGAGAGCGTAACCAGCGATTACCAGGAGGTTTGCAGCGATCCGGATGTGGACGCTGTGATTATCGCAACGCCTAATTGCACACATCGGTCGATCGCGTTGGCTGCGGCCGAGAACGGCAAGCACGTTATGTGCGAAAAGCCGCTGGGACTGAACGCGGGCGAAGTACGAGACATGTACCATGCGGCGCGGGACGCGGGCGTAGTCCATATGACGGCGTTTACGTATCGGTTTGCCCCGTCGATGAGGTATATGCGGCACTTGGCCCAGACGGGCCGACTCGGCGAGCTACGGCATTTCCGCAGCCAGAGGTTCCTGGACTTGCCGGAAACGAGTTGGGGTTGGCGTCAATATAAGGACCAAGCCGGTGCCGGCGACCTTTTCGACATGACCATCCATCGTATCGACTTTGGAGTCGACCTGATGGGTCCGATCGAGCGGGTCTGCGGGGCCGTGGCACGATTTGCCTCGCGTGATCGCACGGAAGACGGCCAGCAGTGCTCTCCATCGGAGGTAGACGACTGGTCCAGTCTGATCGGTGAATTCGCCGGTGGTGCCGTTGGTGTGTGGGAAGGGACCACTTTGGCGAAAGGTTACGGTTTTGACGGTTTCGGCCATGAATGGGCTGAGATCAACGGATCGGAACGTTCTGCAGTTTACCGCCTTCACGAGCCGAACAAGATATGGTTGGGAAAAACCGGTCAGGATTTGGCGCCGGTGGACGTTCCGGAGGAGTTCCTGAAACCCGAAGGAAGTCCTCGCGATCCAAACGAAGGCGCCCCGGCAACTGTGTTCCGCTATGATTTGGTTTGGGAGTTTGTGACGGCGATCGTCGAGCACCGCGAGGCGATACCGACCTTCTATGATGGATTAAGGGCGCAGATCGTAGCCGACGCCGTGCTCGATTCCCACCAGCGCCACACATGGATTGACATTGCTGAAGAGCCACGCTAACGAGTGACAGGGGCTACGAAGCCAAGTATCTTTCTTTTGTTCCGCGTATCAACTATCGATATCCGCATGGAAACCACTATCACGAAACGCCAAACGCCCTCGTCGGCGATCCAAACACTCTGCACAGATTGTTCGCAGAGTCCCGTGCTGGAACGGGCACCCACGCCGTCCGGTCGCAGCCGTTGGGCAACCTTGACGGGTGTGCAGATTCTGGGGACGGGATCGTATGCGCCAGACAATGTCGTCACCAACGCGGATCTGGCCGAATTGGGTTGTGACGAGGACTGGATTGTCCAACGCACCGGGATTCACGAGAGGCGTCACGCACCGCCGGATCTGGCAACTAGTGACGTGGCGTTTGAAGCAGCGCAACGCTGTTTGGAAGCCGCCGATGTCTCGGCCAGCGAAGTCGACTTGATCCTCGTGGCAACGATGACTCCCGATTCGCCATTGCCATCGACCGCATGTTTGCTTCAACAACGTTTGGGCTGCATATCGCCGGCGCTGGACTTAAACGCAGCGTGTGCGGGTTTCATGTACGCAATGGTGACCGGGATGCAGTACGTCCGAACGGGCTGCGCCCACCGCGTGTTGGTGATCGGTGTCGACTTGATGTCGCGCGTCGTCGACCCAACGGACGAGCAAACCTATCCCCTATTTGGCGACGGTGGCGGGGCCGTGCTGTTGGGCCCAGGCGACGGCGATCAAGGCCTGATGGCGTACACACTTGGCTCGGAAGGCGATGCCGACGGCGTTCTGTGGCAACCGGCCGGCGGCACGAGGGAACCGGTATCGCGTGAAACGCTTGCGGAGGGGCGTCATTTCGTTCAAATGGAAGGCCGCACGGTTTTCAAGTGGGCCGTACGCGTGCTGATCGATTCAACACGAGACGTCTTGCGCAAGACCGCGTTGGATCCCAGCGACCTCGACTTGGTCGTCTTCCATCAAGCGAACATTCGCATCATCGACGCGGCACTGGATGATCTGCACATCGACCGCGACAAGGTCATCATCAACTTGGATCGCTACGGCAACACGTCCGCCGGCAGCATGCCGCTGGTCCTGGACGAAGCCTGCCGAGAAGGGCGAATTCACCCAGGCGACAACGTCTTGCTCGCCGGTTTCGGCGGCGGATTCACCTGGGGAACCGCTATCATGAAATGGTAGTGCCGGTCGCGATGGCTACGCCGCTCGGAGTTTCCTCGCGTGGCGGGCCCAGTGGATCCAGTCGGAGACTTCCTCGAAATCGGGCGCCTTGCCGTTGCGGATGATGCGTTTGCCCTCGTCGGTCTCCACAAACGGCTCGACCGTCTTCCACAACTCCTTGGGATCCTTGTGTGCCAAGGCCTCTGGATCCGTAACGCCGCAGGCGACCAAGATCTGTGCATCGTGACCGCGCAACTGGGGAACGCGGCAGGCCAGAGTCGTTTGTTGTTGCCACTGTCTGACAGTGTCTACTTTGATTCGACGGTGGTCGAGTCGTGTTGCCGTAGTCCCTGAGTCCGCCTGCAAGAAGTCAGCCACCCGCTTGATGCCGATTGCTTCGAATCGTTTGGCGGTACCTGGCCCGATCGAAGGCGCACGTTCGATGGGATCGTTCGTGTCCAGGAAGAACTTCCACTCTCGTCCCTTGTCCATTCTCAAAACAACCGGTTCACCGTCGGAATGGCCCTTCGCCGATCGAATCCAACCGGTCAATCGCGACAACTCGGCATGAGTGCCAGATCGCAGGAGCACTCGGCCGGTTTCGGTCGAGCCAAAGACTTCGACTCGCCGGCGTAGTTCGGCGGCATCGATTTGAGCCAACTGCTCCGGATCAGTGATACCACACGCGACCAGGATCCGAGCGTCGTAAGCCCGCAATCGGGCGACTCGACAGGCGAGCAGCGATTCCGCCTGCCAACGGCGAATCATGACGGCTGTGATGCCGGCATGTCGCAGCCGGTCCGCGGCTTCTTCCACATTCAGTTGCAGAAGATCGCGAACCTGGAGCACGCCGATCTTCCGGAAGCATTCCGCGATTGCGGAATCGATCGACGGAGCGTCTTCGATCGGGCTAGTTTCCTGCAAGAAGAACTGAGATGGGGACGCTTCGCTATCCACCGCGGGAGTTGGCTCGGGTTCGGAAGGCGGGCGCGATCGGATGCGATCGGTCAACTCGCCCGGGAATTCCTCGGCGTTCCAGGCCGGATGGTCGGCGAAGTCTTGGGGGCTTGCCGTTTCCTCGGCGATAGCACTCAGTTGGCGATTGACTTGCAGTCGCTGTTCCTCGCTCAGTTTCAATTCTCTCTCAACGTCGTCGACGAGGTTCTTCTCATCGCTTTCGACCGCAGCAACCTCGCTTGTTTCGGATCGAGGCAGTTCCCAAGCCGGCACGTCCAGCGATTGAAACAGATCGGCGACGTGGCGATGTCGAGTAAACAGGAACACCTGATGGCCGCGGTCCGCGAAATCGTTTAGCAGGGAGGCGACCGTTTCGATGGCCCCGGAGTCGGCGTGGATCAGCCTATCATTTAGCACGACGGGCAAACGCACGCCTTGCCGCGCGTACGCGGCAACCACCGCCAAACACATGCTCAGGCACACATGGTCGCGCGCGCGCGAACCCAATTGATGGTAAACGAACTCGTTGCCTTGGCGGTTGGAGACCCAAACGGCGCGCTCTTTTGTGACGATGACCTCATCCAGTTCACCTGCAGTCAGTCGCCGCAAGAGATCGGAAGCTTCGCGCAGCACAGACGGTCGACGAGTCGCCGTTTCCAGCCTGCGAAGCTCTTCCTCCAGCGTGACGATGGCCGCATCCAGTTCACGGTGACGCTCGGCGCTGCGGATCTGTTGCTCGATGCCGTCCAGTTCACCGCGCTTGGCATTCAACGAATCGTCCCGGAGATACCGCCCTCGCTCCATCCGGACCTGTTCCATTCGCTGTCGCGACTGACGCAATACATCTTGGACCGTATCAATATCGGTACGAATCTCTTCGCAGCGAGCCGACAACCGGCGGATTTCCGCATCCAGAGCGGCCAGCCAAAGTTCCGTTTCACGGCGTCGCAGTTGATTCGGTTCGATGAGGTTTTCGGTGTCTTGCGGCTTGGTGTCTCGCTGACTCAGATCGACACAGAGGCGGTAGACATCCTCTCGCATGACCCGCAGTGCGGGCCGCAAACTCGACTGCAGTGCGTGGCAATGGCAATCGCCCGTATGGCCTCCTTGGTCACCAGTCTCGGCTGCCCCATCCAGGAGGTTGATCGTCTGTTCCAATCGGCGCAGACAGCCGCGAGCATCGCGTTCGACATCGCATTCGCTCGGCTCGCCCACGTTCGGGTCCTCATCCCGTTCGATATCGAGTGCCTCGACGTCTTCCAGTACGTGAGCCCATCGCTTCAACTGATCGCTCATCTGGCTCAATCGCCGGTGAAGCTCGGCCAACTGTCGCTTTTGCTGCAGCTTTGCCTCTTCGAGGGCCCGTTCCTTTTCATGCTTTTCCTTTTCGCATGCCTCAATTTCCGCCTCGGCCGAGTTCAACTCCTTGGTGAGTTCATCGAGCTGTTCCTCCAGGTTGCGGACCTCCGATCCCAATTTGCGGGCGAGAAGATCGAACGGCTCTCGTTGCTGCGCTGCCGAGGATTCGAGTGTCTTGACTTGTTGCGTCAACTTGTGGCGCAAATCAAACAGTTCCTCTAACGGTCTGTCCACCGGCTCCGTGCCCGCAAGCGATCGGCGTTTATCAGCCAATCGGCTCCGCAAATCGTCCAGCCGCTCGAGCGCCTTCGAATCGTCGGTAAGATCGAAACCGCGTGCGACGGCCGCGTCGATCACCTTGCCCACATCCAACGATTTGCCGGAACCGGGCATGAACACACGATCGAATGCGGACGGGCCTACGCTGGCCAACCGGTCTTGCAGCCATTGTGTGGCGGCGAGCGGACCGTCGTCATTTTCGATGATCAGATGGCCATGACGATCGTCGTCGTCGTGGCGGCGAATGGTCTGGTGACCGAACTGTCCGCGTATCGTGATCGATCCACCGTCAACGCGATAGTCGGCAGACATGTACCGTTGGCGGGTTTCATCGGTGAAACCGAAGAGCGTTGTGCGGAGGAACTGAATGATCGCCGGCAGGTCGGAGCCCGGCGGGCCGTAAAGGACGTTCAGTCCCTCGGAAATACCTTCCAGTTCGAAATCGCTCCAAACGCCGAAGCGATCGATTCGCAGGCTGGAGATCTGCACGGTCTAAACTCCTGGCGAGAAACGTTGGGGCGCAATCAGGAGCCCTTGGGCTCAGAATGGTGCGGGACACTAGCAAAAGTCTGTTCTTGTGGCTATGGCGAATGCCTGTTTTTTGGAACGTCAAGTGATCCACGGCGCAGTTGGCCGACGACCGAGACAAAGGCATCAATGCTAGCGTCGATGGCGTGCTCAACGGTTGCCGTCGCCGCGAATCGAGCTGCTGTGTACGATACTGCACGGCTATCGGTGAGGAATGGCGCATTTGCTCGTTCAGCCACACCGAAGGCGGTTGCTGAGAAGGTAGGTCCCGCTTGCCGAGCGGGACCTTCTTTGTGAGCGGTAAGTCGTTTCGCGATTCAAGGTCCCGCTCGGCAAGCGGGACCTACTTTTCGCCCTCGATGGCGACCTCTTTTTCACTCGGAGGAACTCGGAGATGCCGGACTATCTCAGGGAACTGATGCCAAAGATTCTTGAATACGGCGCCAGCGCCGTCGGTGCATTGATCCTGCTGCTGGTGGCGTGGATCGTTGCGGGGATAGCCAACCGATTGGTGCGCAGGAGCTTGGCCAAGGCCAAGTTTGACGAAACACTGACTAGGTTCTTTGCCAAGTTTGTCTGGTGGCTGGTGCTTCTGACGGCAGTGATCGGATGCCTTGGGATCTTCGGAGTAGAAACAACCAGTTTTGCGGCCGTCATCGGTGCTGCGGGCCTGGCGATCGGTCTGGCTTTTCAGGGGACCTTGTCGAATTTCGCTTCGGGTGTGATGCTCTTGGCCTTTCGGCCCTTCAAAGTCGGCGACGCGGTGACGGTCGCCGGGAAGACAGGAAAGGTGGACGAAATCGGCGTCTTCACAACCACGGTGGATACCTTCGACAATCGGCGATTCATCATCCCCAACAGCGCGGTTTTCGGATCGACGATCGAGAACATCACTCACCACGCGGTCCGCCGCGCCGACGTGGACGTGGGTGTCGGCTACGATGCCGATATTGATAAGACGCGCAAGGTTCTGGAACGCACAGCGGTCGGCGTGGAAGGCGCTCTGGAGGACCCGGCACCGGCGGTCTTGCTGTTGGACCTGGGTGCCTCGTCGGTGAATTGGTCTGTCCGCGTATGGGCGAAGAAGGACGACTTCGGGGTGGTCAAGCAAGCGACGATACGGGCGGTGAAAATGGCGCTGGACGAAGCCGGAATCGACATTCCGTTCCCGCAAATGGATGTCCATCTGGACCGGCCGCTAAGTTAGTCATCCCGATTGCCCAACTACTTCGGTGGGCAAGTCCGCTTGCATACGCAGGCTGGGCTTTTCGATCGTGATCGTCGTGTGCGGGGCAACGCTGCGGGTCAGCCAGACGCTGGATCCGACTACCGAGTCGTGTCCGATCACCGTCTTGCCGCCCAGGATTGTCGCGTTGGCATAGATGACCACTCGGTCTTCGATGGTTGGATGCCGCTTCATGTTGCGAATGACGTTGCCGTTCGCGTCGGTTGGGAAGCTGAGGGCCCCTAATGTCACGCCCTGATACAGCTTGACGTAGTCGCCAATCTCGCACGTCTCGCCGACCACCACACCGGTCCCGTGATCGATGAAGAAGTGGTGGCCGATCGTGGCTCCGGGATGGAGGTCGATGCCGGTTTCCTTGTGGGCCCACTCGGTCATCATCCGCGGGACAAATGGCACTCCCAGCAAGTGCAGTTCGTGAGCCAATCGATAAACGGTTACCGCCTCCAAACCAGGATAGCACAGGATCACTTCGTCCTGGTTCTTGCACGCAGGGTCACCGTCATAAGCCGCCCGCACATCCATGGCCAAACGGCGGCGCAGATCGGGAATACGTTCAAGAAAGGAAATCGCCGTTTTCTGCCCAACAGCCTGATAGTCCTCTTTGCCCTCGCACGGGTCCACGCTCCGTTTCGTGCCGGCTTCGTGTAGTAGGGCGCGGGCAATCTGCGTTGTGAGCGTATCGTGCAAACCGTCGATTAGATCCCCGACGTGATAGGTTACATTGCCGATGTGCAGTCCTTCGCGTTGCCGGTAACCGGGGTAGATGATGTCTTTCAGATCCTCCGTGGCCGCAATCACCTCCTCGTAGTTGGGCAAGGGGCAATGGCCGAGGTGATTGATTGTACCCACGGTTGTGTAGGTTTCGACGATCTCGTCGGTCAAAGCCGGCAAGTCTTCTTTCAGTCGGAAGTCGGAGGCCATGTCAAAAGCTCCACGGAAGGGAACTGTATGCAGAGGGGGCGGCACAAGAGGCCAGAGCACGTAAGGAATTAGGAAGAGGAAACGCAGGTCCGGCTATGCCGGACACGGACAGTTACACGAAACGCGGTCAAGAATGAGAGTGGTATCCATCGTTCGTGTTTTCCCAGCGCTCGCAAGAAATGGGCTTCAGCGTTCCCTTCGCCATCATAGTAGGCGGCATAGCCCGCAGAGTCAAATCCCAGATTAGTGTCTTCGGCTTTGGGGAGATCGGGAGTTTAGGTAGATTCGTCCCGAGGACTTCGGGCGAGGGCAGAAACTCGAAAAGCCGCCCAAATGACTTGCCGCTCGCCGCTGAAGCGACCGACAAAAAGGGGGGTTACGGGGAATCGCTCAGTGCTTCCTCCAGGACGTCCTCCGAGACATAGATGGGCAGCGGCGGGTCGCACGTGACGGCAACTGCGATAGCATCCGAGGGCCGAGCGTCGATCTCGACCAATTCGCCATCGCGACGCACGCGTAGTTCGGCGAAGTAAGTGCCTTCGCGCAACTCGCTGATGACCACGCTATCCGGCTCGCCGTCCAAGTGCTCGATGACGCTGACCAGCAGATCATGGGTCAACGGGCGCGGCGTCTGGTACCCCTTGACGCGACGGTCGATGCTGGTGGCTTCGAAAATGCCGATCACGATGGGGAATTGTCGACTGCCCTCGACCTCCCGCAGGTAGATGATCTGCTGATCGTGGATTTCGCTGATGATAATACGCGATAGTTGCATTTCGACCGGCATCGGTCTTCCCTTTTGATGATGCTAGCAGACTTTCACGAAACGCTCCGAAACGTCATTATAGGGAGCACCGTTGCCCGCGGGCTAGCGGTCGTAGGTAACGTGTGCTGACTTCGAAGGAAGCGGAGCATCTGCATCTCCGAGTTGTGACCTGTGAGATTCTCCGGTCAAGAGAGTAACAGGGTAACTTCTGAACTTCGTTGAGTTTGCGTGAAGAACTCGCGAACCTTGGAAACGTACATCTTAACTACTTATTAACGATTCTCTTGTAATCCGTTAATATTCGTCGTCTAAAATGAGAATGGCCTCCCAGCGTCGGGCGGCTCAAGAACATACCGCAGCCAGTCGAAGATGTCCGTAGTCTCAAGCTGCCAGCTTTCGAGCTGGCAAGCTGGCAGCTTGCCGCTACGGACCAACGAGGCTGGCTCGAACATTCGAACGACAAGGACGTGTCTGATGAACCAGCCAGTGCTTTACGAAACACACACTCACACGCCGCTGTGCCTGCATGCGGTGGGGGAGCCGCAGGACTACGCCGATTTTGCCTACCGGCGCGGCCTTGATGGCCTGATCGTGACCTGTCATAACCCGATGCCAGATGGCTTCTCGCCGACCGTTCGAATGCGTCCCGAGGACTTCGACGAGTACCTTCGCATGGTGTTTCGGGCTCGGCAAGACTGGCGTGGCAGAATCGACGTGCGTTTGGGAATCGAAGCCGACTACTTCCCAGGCTACGAACGGTGGATCGAACATCAACTGCAGTTGGCCGACTTCCAATATGTGCTCGGATCCATTCATGCCCAGCAGAAGGAGGTCCGAGACAAGTACTGGAACGGCGATCCAGTTGAATTCCAACGCACCTACTTTCGATTGCTTGCCGATGCCGCCGAGACGGGCTTCTTCGACTGCCTGGCGCATCCGGATGTGGTCAAGAACGACATGCCCGAAGAATGGGAACCGCAACGGATCATGGGCGATGTCTGCGATGCCTTGGACCGGATTGCCGCGACCGGCGTCGCCATGGAACTGAACACGTCGGGCATCTACAAGGCGATCCCGGAGATGAATCCGTTTCCCGAGATGATTGTCGAGATGCGAAAGCGATCCATCCCCGTGGTCATTGGCTCGGATGCCCATGACCCACGTCGCGTTGGCGGCGGATTCCACGAGGCATTCGATCTGCTCGAGTCTTGCGGCTACAAACACATCAGTTTCTTCATCAACCGGGTCAAGCGGGACGTGCCGATACCGGCGGCCCGCGAAAGGCTCCAGCCCAGGCAGTGTGTGATTTCGCTTGAGAGCGCGACCTACGAACAGCAGTTGATGGCAGGCGAATTCACCGCGATCATCTAGCGCCCTTTCTATGGTGCCGCCGATTTCGCGTGTCCTCGTTTAACCCGAAGCCGGAGGCGATGGCGGGCGATGCGTGTGGACCGTCCATCGTGCTTCCCGCCATCGCCTCCGGCTTCGGGTTAAACGAGATGTGCGGACACTTCAAACGCAACCCTGCGCGAAGACGGCTCAGCGGGCGCATTGCGCGCCGCAAAATCGCCACGGATTGACGCGAACCGCTGCGCAACTCACTATAATGCAGCCTGCTGTCTCGGCAGCCGCCAATCGTGCCAATGACCTTCCGCGTTGAAAGGAGCCTCAAATGACCACCGCCGACCCGAAGCAGCCTTCCCGTTCAGAATCACGCCGTGAGTTTCTAAAAGTCGCTGGCGGGACAGCCGCAGCCTCTGCGCTGGCTGGCGTCGTCGTCCCTCATTGCCACGCCGCGCAAGATTCGACGATCAAGCTGGCCTTGGTCGGTTGCGGGGGCCGCGGTACCGGGGCCGTGGCCGATGCCTTTTCGACCACCGGCGGCCCGGTCAAGCTGCATGCGATGGCCGACCTGTTCGAGCATCGGCTCAAGAGCAGCCTGAATGGGCTGGCACCGCGTTTCGCCGACAAAATCGACGTGCCGCCCGAGCGGCAGTTCCTGGGTTTCGATGCGTACAAGAAGGCGATTGATTGCCTGGGGCCAAACGACGTGGTGATGTTGACCACGCATGCGGCGTTCCGCCCAATGCACCTGGAGTATGCCGTGAACAAGGGCGTCAACGTCTTCGCCGAGAAGTCGTTCGCCCCGGACGCCCCCGCGACTCGCCGTTGGCTGAAAGCGGCCGAACTGTCCGAGCAGAAGAATCTGAAAGTGGGCGTCGGTTTCATGTGGCGTCACTCGAAGGCACGGGAGGAAGTGATTGGCCGCATCCATGACGGAGCCATTGGCGACGTGCACACGCTGCGCATCTACCGCGTCCACGGACCGGTCCATTGCCCCCAGAGGCCGAAGGACGAAAACGAAGTGGTCTTCCAACTCCAGCATCCAAACAGTTTCACCTGGGTGTCGTCCGGCTTCTTCATCGACTGGCACTGCCACAACGTGGACGTGGCCTGCTGGGCCAAAGACGCGTGGCCCGTGGCCGCCCAAGCCTTCGGCGGTCGCTGCTACCAGAAGGCGGGTAACCAGTTCGATCATTACACGGTGGAATACACCTTCGCCGACGGCACGAAGTTGTTAGCTTTCTCGCGGCACATCGCCGGATGCTGGAGTACGTACTCCGACTACGCCCACGGTTCCAAGGGATCGGCGGTCATCATGACAAACTTGGGCCAACCAAAGCCCAAAATCTACAAGAGTCACAACATGGTCCCCGAAGATGTTTCGTGGGAATTCGCCGGGAATGATCCGAACCCGTATCATGCGGAATGGCAACTTCTGCTGGACGCGATCCGTAAGGACACTCCTCACAACGAAGCCCGACGAGCCGGCGAAGCGCAAATCGCCGGATTGATGGGCCGCATCGCGACCCATACCGGCCAGTACGTCACTTGGGATCAAGTAATGAATTCGAAGTTTCAATTCGTCGAGGACATCGACAATTTGACATTTGATACCACGGCCCCCATCCACGAAGGTCCCGACGGCATCTATCCGGCCCCGCAGCCGGGGCTGACGAAGGAGGTCTAGTCGGAGTCTGTGTCTTCCTAGCACCAAATGGAATTCATGGTAATCAGTCTCCAACTTGGAGTTCCACGAATGCCCCCGGCTTGCCCGGGGGATTGTTACGGTAGCTGCTACAGAAATGGCGCCTTACCCCATCTCTTCCCCCTTTTCCGCGGCGGCGAAGCCGCCGCGGAAAAGGGGGAAGGGGGGAAGCGGCCTCGAGTTGTAGCAGCGAACGTGAGGCTCCCCCGGGCAAGCCGGGGGCATCAAATATGACCACCATCGACCGTTACTACGCAGCGGCATGTCAACTTGACATGCCCAACCCAAAGCATCGCGACGAAATTGCCAGCCGCGTCAAGCGGATGCTTGATGTGATCGACTACGCGGTGACGGGCTACGAACCGTTCTTTGACGTACGGCTGGTCGTGTTTCCCGAGTTCGCCCACGCGGCGCCCATCTACTCGACGGTGGAAAAACTACTCGACCGTCTCGCTGTGCCGATCCCAAACGAATTCACCGACCGTTACGCCGCCAAAGCGAAAGAACTCAGAGTCTACGTCCAAACCGGTACGTTCCTGGAATCGGATTCCTGTTGGCCCGGACACGTGTTCAACACGACGTGTCTGATCGGTCCGGATGGCCTTCTATCGAAATTCCGCAAGGTACACACGTGGGTCCCGTGGGAACTGCACACCAGTCCGCACGATCTGAACGGCTACGACGAGCCGATGTACCCGGTAACCGACACGGAGATTGGCCGCATCGGCACTGCCACCTGTTACGATTGGCTCTTCCCCGAAGCGATCCGGCAACTGGCCCTGGGCGGCGCCGAAGTGCTGGTGCGTGTCTCGGCATACATGGATCCTTGGGGAACCGCCGCGCCAATGGATTGGTGGACGGCGGTGAACCGTGTTCGCGCACTGGAAAACATGTGCTACGTGGTGGCCGCGAACCAGGCAGCCAGCCTGAGCAACTACCCGCCCTTTAGTTGGCCCGGCGGCAGCATGGTGGTTGACTACGACGGGCGTATCTTGGCTCAAGCTGATCCCGGCGCAGGCGACAAGATTGTAGTTGGCCCCATCGACCTTGCGGCATTACGAGCGGAGCGCGAGCGCCGTCGCGGCCACAGCCTCCTGGCCCACATGCGAACGGAGACCTACACCGCCTATCGCCATCCCATCTATCCGGCCGGCCAGGGCGATAATGGACCAATCTCTGGCGAGATCAACGAGGCGTCGACGGATAAAGGGAAGGATGCTTTGAAAGGGATACAACGCGACCATTCGTGATGGTACCCAGTTCGGCAGCACGCGTATTGCTGCCCAATCCGTCCCATCGAACCGTGCCCGTGACTCCGGTCCAGGGAGAGAGTTCGCGAACGGCGTCACCGATCCGCGCTCGACTGAGCCCGGCGCGGCGGATCGCTTCGACCAACAGTCTGACTGCGTCGTAAGTGTGGGCGGCCGCATAGTCGGGCGAGTGCCCATAACGTTGCTTGAACGTATGAGCGAAACTTCCAGGCTTGGCGCTAGTGTGCCATAACAGCGGGAACACGACGCCCTTGGCCGCGTCGCCCGCTTTGTCCATAAACTGTCGGCGTCCCATCGCGGGGCCACCAAGGATGGAGCCTTTGAACCCTTCAGCCCGGAGGGCCATGACGAGTCGCGCTGAATCGTCGGCGTCTGCGATGATCACAGCGACATCGGGCGCGACCTCAGTCACTTGGGCGACGACGTGGCGGAGTTCCTTTCTGCCTTGCCGGATTACAGCCTCGCGTTTTGCCGCAAGGCGTCGTTGTGATAACGCCTTCTTCAACTCGACGTTCAGCAATCGTGAATCGTGATCGTCGGCGGAGACGATCATGAAGTGCCCATCGCCGATGCGAGCGGCGATCTCGGCGGCCAGTGGCGGTGCCAGCAGATGGTCTCCGGGCGCCAGCGAAAACATCCACGGCACATTGGCCAGATTGACCGTCTTGTCGGTGCTGATGGGGCTGACCAGCGGCAAACGTGCTTTGGCGACCACTTGTTCCGCCAAGTGCGTTGTGGGGCCGTCGATGCCTCCGACGATCGCCCATACCCGCTGGTCATAGGCGAGCCGGGTTACCAGCTTTACGCCGGTGCCCCACGGATTCTCCGACCAGGCCGGGACCAGTCGGAATGGCTTTCCGCGGTAACCGCCCTTGCTGTTGACCTGCGCAATGGCCAACTGCGCCGCCTTCCACAGATCTCCGCCGATCGGATCGTCAGGGTCGCTTGGGCCGAAGTAGCCGATCAATACCTCTTCGACTTCCTCCTCGGATGTCGACGTCTCGCGGCCCGGACCGGCATACTCCGAACGCTGCTTTCTGGCATCGAAAAAGGGCTTCCGACGATCCGGTTCGGCGCCCGCAGAGTCACGGCCTGCGGACGAGAAGGCAAGGAGAGACAACGCGAGAAGGAGACTTCGAGTGCGCATGTCTACCAGCGTTTGGCGACTTCCGCTTTCATGAACGTCACAGCGTCGCGGGCGAGTTGGTCTTCGGTGTCGTACATGCGGCGCCAGATCTTGGTGGCGGCCACCAGTTCCTTCAAGGCTAGCCCGAAAGCTTCGACCATCATCCAGCCGTCGTAGCCGATCTCTTTGAGCGTGTCAAAATTCTCGGCCCAGCGTACGTTTCCTGTGCCCGGCGTGCTACGATCGTTTTCCGATATGTGGACGTGGCAAAGCACGTCCGCACAGTCGCGCAGTGCCTGAGGGATATTCTTCTCTTCGATGTGGGCGTGGAACGTGTCGTACATCACCTTGCAGTTCGGATGATCGACTTCGCGTGCGAATCGAGCCGAATCGGCATGTGTATTCAGGAAGTAGCACTCGAAACGATTCAACGCCTCGACTCCCAGCGTCACACCCGCCTGCCCGGCATGCTCTGCCACCGGCCTCATGCTATCTACGGCCCACTTCCATTCGTCCTTGGTCGGGCCTTGGCCGCTGAAGAAGCCCAGCGCCGAATGGTAGGGGCCCACCAGCGCCGTGGCACCGGCAGCCTGGCAGCAATCAATCGCCGTCTTGGTGTTCTCGATGCCCTTGGCACGAACGGCCGCATCGGGACTGATCGGGTTATCCTCTTCGCTACGGACGGTCACGGCCGTCCGCTCCAGTCCCAAGTCGTCCAGACGCCGTCCCCATTCGGCGTAGTCCAGATCCGTATTGAACAGCGGCAGTTCGACTCCGTCGAACCCCATCTCCTTTAGCGACTGGAGTAGCGGCATCATGTCCTCGTTCAACTCACCCGCCCACAGCAACAGATTCATACCGAATTTCATGTTTCTTTCTCCTGTTCGTCTCGATGGTCCTCGTGGCCAACCAGCAACTCGCCCCGACGCTCGTGCACGCACTGCCTGGCGTCAGGGAGAATGTCAAGGAACCGGTCGGGCAACCGCGGCAGTTTCACTCGCCGCATGACGTGATTCAGCCGCCAAAGCAGTTTCTCATCCTGGACATAATCGTACAAGAACCTCTGGGAACAAAACACCGGGATCAAGCCGGCCAGACGATCCGATCGGCGAGTTGCCATGGAATTGATGGTGTCGGCGACAAATTGCACGTCGATCTGGTCGAACGCCGCATAGTACGCGTCCAAACGATCGGGGGCTTCGGCGATCAATTCCGCGTCGAGCAGTAACTCGACCAGGATATGCCCCAGGAAGCTGGGGCGAAAGCCATCGTCGCCCGGCAGAACGTCGCGAACCCGTTCGGTGAATTGAAGACTCAGTTCCGCAAAGGCCCGCGTCCGGTGAAACCAGCGGTCGTCGTGATGATGACGCACGATGCCGGCAGCCAGCGCAGACACGCGCCTGTCGTCGTGATCCAGGTAGAGCTTGGCCGATTTCGACTTGGCTCGCATCCCACGGTCGACGACACTCAACCAATCGGGAACGGCCGTGCCCGTGAGGAAGTAGGGATCGTCGACAAAACTGCGACCGTGGGCAAAGTAGTTCATGCTATACTGCTCGGGGACGAGAATGACGTGTTCAGCCGCAAGCCTCCGGTTTACGATTAGATTGCGACAAGTTAAGTCTGAAGTCTTGGCATTGGTGGGATCGCTTATGGCAAATCCACGGAACTGGTTATTGCTGCCCAGTGGGTGCGAGTCAAGCTCAAACCCCACCTTTAGGCGGAAGGAGCTGGCTGAAGCCGGGACTCCAACGGACATGCCTGACCGCGCGGAGCATAAGCTATTCCCCTGCCTCCATTCCCTTGCCCTTCCGTCTTCCTCCGTACCATCGCCAGACGTGGGACCACAGCAGTGTGTTGAGGACCACGACCAGCAAGAACGTGCCCGGTTGAGCCAGTCCTGAATGCCAACCACAAAACCGGCAGACGAAGTGGTGGATCAGGGCCAACGGGAACATCAGTACCCACGCGATCACCCAAGTCAAGACGCCCACCCAGCCTCCTTCGACGCGCGTCACCCAGTACGCGACCACAACCGCGGCCACGGTGGCCAGCACGTGAAGGATCGCCAATGTGCCGGACGCAATGCGCCGCTGGACGGTGTCCTCGCGGTGGAGATAAGCGAAAAGGACCAATGGGCTGAGGACCAGCAACGCCAGGTCCAGTGCCTCGACCATTCCCCATTGAATGAAGCCGACCAGGAGAACGGACCACAACGTGATGGCCAGCAACATCGAGCGGAGACTGTAGCGAAACGTCAGTTTCATTGGTCTCGACGCATGAGACTGTCTCGTTACCGTGGGCTACGACGGAACAGGAGAAGCTTAGCCCTTGCTCACCGGAGCAGGGCTACGGCTTTCAAAGCAGGCGACTTCTTCCTTCATCTGGTTAATTAGCTTCCTAAGCGACCGTCGGGTCAGCTCGCGGACGTGTGGGTTTGCCGCTGGCTCCGTATCCAGTTCCTGACACCGCTCTTCGAGCAAACGCAGTTTCTTTTGAGTGTTCTCCAACTGTTGGCGAGTTTGGATGCTCATAAAACGACCTCTACAACGCCTTTCGGGATTGCGTCGCGATCAGTGGCAAATACCTGATCAACCAGAATACCAAAGTCCCGCGGCTCGACCATTTCGATATCTAAGAACGGCAAACCGTCTAACAACTCTCTCCCCGCGACCTGATCGTGGGGAAAGTCTGGGGAAGTCAGCAACACACAATCCACATCGTTTGGCTCTGCCGCGTCTGTGACGAAGCTGCCATTGATGATCAACCGTTCAATGCCTGCTTGTTTCACCAGATCCACCAGCCATCTGAGTGAATCCATTTGCACTCGTCGCATCTCGGACTGCCTGCCAAAGCGAACCTCGATCTCTTCCAGTGTGGCCTGGTGAATCCCTGGTGGGAGGTAGCCGTGTTCGTCGAATGATGGGATCATTCTCTCTCCATTCTATCGGCCGAACGGGTCGTGTTGAACCATATTGACTTGATGGCTGTGAGATTTGGTGCAACGGGAGGCGCGGAACAGCTAAATCCGGATTCCTTGAGACGCTGCCCGATATCACAGTCCTTTTGTCAGACGTCGCAGCGTTGTCGCCCACTGGAGGATTGCACTGCTGCTATTCTCCCGCGTCGCGCAGGATATGATAGGCTGGCGCATCGGATACGCGCCAGCTGTCCGTCAAAGAGAGTGCTGAGGAGACACGACACTACAAAGCCATGCGATGTCCTCGGTTGACGGTCCTACAATTGCTTCTGCTTGTGACGTTGTGTGCGCTTGTCGTGGGCCTGCCCTTGGCGTTGCGGAGCGTCGAACGCGTGACTGCGGTGAACCACGTGGAGTTCTCGCCGGACGACAAGGTGCTGGCCGTGTCATACTGCTCGGGCTGGGTCCAGATCTGGGATGTTTCTCGACCGCAACCACGGCTGATCACCGAAACGCAGCTCGGTATCGGTTTCTCCGATCCTGCGGTCCGCTTCGTGGAAGATCGCAAGATCGCGTATGCCCAGGTGTTTGACCCGCGGCAAGGGGCCTTTTCGCGGTTGAAGATCTGGGACCTCGACACTGGACGTCACGCCCAGTTGGCCGAGGTGCCGGGGTATGTCACCGCCCATTGCGGCTTCGTTGCCAAAGCGGGGAATCTTGTCATTCTTCCCGACTTCGGGGTCTCCGTCGTGGAAGTCTTCGATTTACGTGAACCAGGAGATGCAAAGCAAGTCAAAGTGGGCGCGGGCCTTGAGCCTTTGCTCGCGCTGTCTCCCGACGGTAATCAGTTGGTTGGTGTGCGATCCGGCAGCGGTTTGGAACTCGTCGATCTGGCAACTGGAAAGGCGGTTCTCTTGGACAGGCATGGCTACGGTACCGCCGCCTTTAGTGCCGATGGTCGGACGTTGGTGCTTCACGCGTCTATCGATGGTGCGAATCCGGCCGGGGAAGGTGAGGACGTCGTTCGCGCTTACGATAGCTCCAGTCTGGCTTTGCTTTGGCAGCTATCGCCGGGGCACTTTGGACACCGGAGAGGGCGCGTCGATCCGAATTTGCTCAGGCTGACGGAAGACGGCAAACGAGTGGCTGTGGTCCTGAATGACAAGGTAGTTCTGTACGACATCGCGACCAAGCAGCCCGTCCAAAGCGTCGAACTCGGATGGCATTTGCCTGATCCGAGGTGGCAGACGACCCTTCGGTTGCCCGATCGTCGCTTGGCGATATGGGGGATGGCCGACGGGCTTTTCCGTTCGACTGCCTTTAGGACGCCGGTGTTCGAGGCCCTATCCCACGACGGGCTGAGGTACGCCAGGGGATGTGAGTTCCACGGACTGACCCTGTGCGATATTGAAACCGGGACCGTCAGCACCGTCATGATGTCTACGTCCCGTTGGATCCATGCTCTGATACTCGCCTGCGGATTCATTGCCTGGGGAATATGTTGGGGAATCGCGAGACGGCGCGCGATTCTTCACTCGCGAGCACCACCGACTCCGGTATCGGGCGGGATCAAGTTCGCGTGGGGGCTGATGATTCTCAGCGGGGCTTACATCATCGTTCGGACCATGGCCATTATGTTTCACGCTCCTGGTTGGTCTCTCTGGGGCGTGCCGCAACTGGTCGTCGGTTTGTACTCACTTATTTGTGGGGTATCTCGGGCCGGGCGCGGGATGAAACGAGTTGCCGTCGGTCAGCTACTCTGCCTTCTGCTTGGTAACGTGGTGGCCGGAGTATCTGCCGTCGTCCTTCTGGTGATAATCATGGCCGACCGCGTGGAACGTCACGTGTCCCAACCAGGATCAAAACCTTGACGCGGTCGACAGTCTTCAGATACAGTTGGCGGAGGGGCCAAGCCAAGCGAGAAACGGAGTGCACTGATGAGTCGACAAGCCAATTGCTGTGCCTTCTTGGCCGTTGCTTGCGCGGTATTCGGACTGATGCCGGGCGGCAGTGTAGCAAACACCAGCGCGGCAGACGCGTCGCCGTCGAGTGAAGTAGCATTTCGCGCCGGAGCTTACGCGATCGACGTTTCGCCCAAGACGCTGCCGGCGATCGTCAACGGGTACACCTTCGAACGAACCGTTAACGTAGTCCACGACCCTCTCCACGCTCGATGCCTGGTGCTGGACGACGGTAACACACGAGTGGCGATCGTCGTCGTGGACATCTGCGTGATGCCGCGTGACCTGATCGACCGTGCAAAGCGGCTCGCCCACGAATTGACGGACATCCCCACGGACCGCATGCTCGCTTCGGCTACGCACACCCATTCCGCACCGTCGGTTTTGCCAGCGCTGGGCAGTGGCGTGGATCCGCACTACGTGGAGTATCTGCCTGGGCGGATCGCCGAGGGGATTCGACTCGCCGCCGAGAATCTTGCGCCGGCGCAAATCGGCTGGACGGTGGTCAAGGCACCGGAACACACGCATTCTCGGCGGTGGATCATGCGACCCGACAGGATCGGAACCGACCCTTTTGGGCAGCGGCGGGAACGGGCGAAAATGTGTCCAGCGTATCAGGACCCCGCAGCGGTCGGTCCCGCAGGGCCGGTCGATGCGGATCTATCGTTAGTGTCGATTCAGTCGTGCGAGGGCCGGCCCATCGCTCTTTTGGCCAACTACTCGATGCACTACTTCCACGCCACGCCAATCTCGGCCGGCTACTACGGCCGTTTTGTGCAGCACATCACAAAATTGATCGGCGTGGACGACCGAGAGCCGCCGTTTGTGGCCATGATGTCGCAGGGCACTAGCGGGGACCAGATGTACATGGACTACAGCCGCCCCAAGCCGGATTTGGACATCGACACATACGCCGGCGGCGTTGCGAAGGTGGCGTTCGAGGCGTACGAGAAGATCGAATATCGGGACTCGGTCACTCTGGCCATGGCCGAAGCAGTACTCCCGCTCGGCCGTCGCGTGCCGGATGCGGAGCGACTGGCTTGGGCCAAGCAGATGATGATCGCCGTGGTCGACCGGCCGCCGAAGAACCGTCCCGAGATCTTCGCTCGCGAGCAGATCTACCTTGAGGCAGACCCGACGGCGGAGTTGAAGCTGCAAGCATTGCGCATTGGAGATATCGGCATCACAGCGATCCCGTGCGAGGTGTATGGCATTAGCGGTTTGAAGATCAAAGCCCAAAGTCCGCTAGATCCGACGTTCAACATCACGTTGGCCAACGGCGAAGAAGGCTACATCCCGCCGCCCGAGCAACATTTCCTGGGCGGCTACAGCACGTGGGAAGCCCGAACGGCCGGGTTAGAGGAACAGGCCGAAGCGAAGATCGTGGACGCCGTGCTCGGCCTGCTGGAGCGAGTCTCGGACAAAAAGCGCCGTGAAGTCGTCCACACGCACGGCGGCTACGCTAGAGCGATCTTGGCGTCCGGCCCGGTTGCCTATTGGCGCATGTCGGAGTTCGGCGGGCCAACGGCCGTGGACGACAGCGGCAAAGAGAATCATGGAGCATACGAGGAAGGGGTGGCTTTCTATCTGAACGGACCACCACGACCAGGATTCTCCGATCGAGGGACGATCAACCGTTGCGCACACTTTGCCGGCGGTCGAATGAGAGCGGCCGTCAAGGATCTGGGGCGCACGTACTCAGTCGAGATGTGGTTCTATAACGGTATGCCGGGAGACGTTCGACAAGTCGCCGGTTACTTATTCTCCCGCGGCGTTGACGGTGCCGAAGATGCCCCAGGCGATCATCTGGGTATCGGCGGCACGGCAGGCGCGACCGATCGGCTATTCTTCTTCAACGGCAACGAACTGGGGCAGATGCTCGAGGGCAGTACGCGGCTCGATCTGAAGCGGTGGTACCACGTCGTGCTGATCCGAGACGGACGTAAAGTCACCCTCTATCTGGACGGCAATCCAGAGCCGGAGATCACCGGCGAAGTCGACATCGCCGAGCCGCGCGGCGCCGAACACCTATTCATCGGCGGTCGCAACGACAACTTCGCCAGCTTTGCCGGCAAGGTCGACGAAGTGGCCGTGTACGACCGGGCCCTGACGGCCGATGAAGTAGGCCAACACTACGCGCAGGCCAATCGAAAGCCGTGAACCGACGCCATTCGAGACGTCCAGTGTCACATCCAGTTGTTGAGGAAGATCAGTTGATCGGCGATATCTTCGGACGAAAATGCACTCAGAAGAGAAAGCAACGTCCGGGCATTGGCACTCGGGTCGTCTTGTGTGGCGACGACAATTCCGCCGTGGTCGTCTGCGTCAATGATCTCGTAGTGCAGTCGCGGGAAATCGGAAACGTTGTACGTTAGAATGGCGTAGCCGTTTTCGGCTGCAAATCGTAGCTGTTCCAGGTCGCTCGAACCCTGGCGGCCCGCCGCGATCGTCGTAAGGGCATCCCAGCCGCGAAGCCGTAAAGCGTGAGCGATTAGGTGATGGACGTCTTCATCGAGGTAAACCTTGACAGGTGTCATCGGTCGGCTGCAGCGTTGGGGGATGATTTTGGGCGACCCGTTCCAGATCCGTCAGTTTCTCGATTTCCCGGTCAATCTGCTCACGATGATCGTAGTAGTAGGATAGGGCGTCGTACACCTGGGCAGGCTGCAAGTGCGGAAACTCGCGAAGAATCTCATCGACCGAAAGCCCGCGGCGATGGTTTTGCACGATCGAGCTTACGGGAAATCGTGTGCCTTTGATGACCGGCCGTCCGCCCTGAATTCCAGACCTGCGTTCGACGTGCGGGTGGATAACTTCGATCGGTTCGACTGTACTCATGATCGTGTCCTCTTCAACAGACAATCATAGAACGGCAGTTCTGAAACATCAACCTGGATAGGTCGCGTAAGACACGGAGATCGTGAGGTTGTCCAACCAACGTTGATGGCCGCTTGCACTTTCACGAGTCGTCCGGCACGTCTGGCGGGGCCGATTCCTGTTCCTGCCGTTTCCGCTCCTTGCGTTCGGCCTGCTTGCGTTTCTTGTCTTTCACCATCTGCTCGATCGACCGGACGTCGTCCGGACGGCTTTTCCCGAAACGCTTTAGATACAGTTTTTCGATGTAGACCGGAAGGGGCGCTTTCCACGGCTGTTGGTTGTGATTGGCCAAGCTACCGAACTTCTTAGGGTTCATGCCGAGTTCGCGGGCCATTTGAATGTGGACATGGGACAAGTGAAACCGCTTTCGCGCGTCGATCCACACTTGATATTTCGGTGACAGTTTTTTCTTCTTCGCCACGGGAAACCTCCTGGCGAGCGAGAATCACGGCTTCGTGATCTCAATCTGGCTGAAGTCTGCGTTGACGCTGTTGATTGCGTAACCGATCCAGTCGATGGCGTCTAGCTGGCGTCTTAACGACGCCTCGACGGTTTGGCCGTTCACGGTCACTTTGAACTGAGATCTTAGCAGTTCGCCTGACTGGTGAAAAACGGGGCACGCGGCGGCGGCTCGTGAAGTGCGAAGGGCGATGATCCGCGGCGCCGTGATGGAAAACGCCTGAAGAAAGACCGCCTGAAGGCGGGATTACGAACAGGTCCCAGCTCGATTCGCGTGTCG
>JACKQG010001220.1_pt1 | contig 36137 bp, 34 predicted proteins | sample 8237621 | NCBI WGS metagenome assembly JACKQG01 (sample SAMN15677084, study PRJNA649215) | marine metagenome | biome: marine; feature: Black Sea; material: saline water; isolation source: suspended particulate matter (SPM) from the Black Sea western gyre | collected 2013-06-09/2013-06-10 | depth...
TTATTAAGATGAGGATTTTCCATTTCTTTTTCATAAGTTTTCCTTTATAAAATATTAGATATGGTGTTATTCTGATTCCTTACAAGTTTATTGGAAAGCGGGAAAAAATAAAATATTTGGATAATCCATAGTGGATGTATTCTAGAGTTAAGTTTTTTGCACTTTTTGATCGAATAGACCAAAGGCCAAAGGTACTAGACTGTTGAAGCTGTCCAAATTTAGGTAAAATAAATACAGCAATTGTTGTATACTGGCAGTATATTGCTAAATGACCATCATAGTTAGATAGCAAAAGGCATCGTCTTTTAAGTAGGCAGGCCAATAGAAGCGAGGTGAGGGTATGAACCGATTCTGTTCTGAAAAACGACCTTCTGAGAAAGGGCAAGGGCTGGTGGAGTACGCCCTTATTCTGGTATTGGTGTCTGTGGTTGTTCTGGCCGTGTTATTGATATCCGGGCCTACACTTGGCAATGTCTTTACTGAGGTAGTTAGCGCGATAGATAACCCTGGAGGGGGAGGCGGAGGTGGAGGCGAGGAGGATGTGGTTTCGATTACCACAGCGGCCTATAGCGCAGGGAACTTGCATCTGGATGCCACTTCTGATGGTGGTTATGACCCCGGCGTGACACTGACTGCCTCACCAGGTGGTGTGATGACACAAGCGGGCGGACATTATCACCGCAATATCTCAATAGTCTGTCCATGCACAGTCACTGTCACCTCAAGTGAGGGTGGGTCAAGCATAGTAAATGTACCCTGAGAATATAAAAACGGAGGCGGTATTGAAAGAGTCGGGGAAGGTTATCTGCAAAATAATCCCGGTTTCCAACCGCTGAATTCTTCCGTTAATCATATGCCAATAAGAAAAAGGAGGGCTTCCCACGAAGCCCTCCTTTTTCAATAATCCCTAGGTATCCATCCTGAAATATCCCGTAGTGGCGACTTTATTGATGTTCACTTAAGTTGGTTAATTATCTCTACGTAAACCGTCCCGCAGGTTCCCGTGATTGAGATTTTAAAGCAACATAAACCTGCGGGACGCTCATAACCTGTTTATCTGAATATCAATAGTCGCTCTTTACGACTGAAGCCATTACTACAAAAGAATTTTAGAAAGGGTTCAAAGTTAATCCGGGAAAATTTTCTCCATCACTTCGGGACAATATTTTTTCAGTGTTTCTGAAGAGATCGAATTTGTTTTACAGATTTCCTCATATAAATCTGCCGACTTCCTCTTGCGGCGCTTCTGTGTCTCCACATCCAACTCCCAGAGACCAAAACGCTGTGTCCAGCCGCGTTCCCATTCAAAGTTGTCAACAAGCGACCAGTGGAAATATCCCTTAATCGGCCAATTGAAATTGACCGCCCGCCACATTTGATGGATATGCTCTGCCAGATAGCGCGGACGCATCTCGTCGGGGGCATCTTCCACGCCGTTTTCGGTGACGATGATATCCTTTTTGAAACGATTTGCCCATTTAAGTGCTTCATAGAAGCCATCTGGTTCGTTGGCGATAAAGCCGGTTTCGCTCAGATCGGCATTTTTGGCAAAGGAGCGGCGGCCAAATAATTCACTGGCCATTCTCAGATCAAAGGAGACATAATCACGGGTGTAATAGTTCAAGCCCATAAAATCCTGCGTCCCAGCCGCCTCGGGGATATTAACCCTCCTCCACAGGAATTTTACTTTCCCATCCGTGATTGCCCGCGGGAAAAGATCGTTAAATATGCGAGATTGTGTTTTCGTAACCCATCGGTCGAGTGGAGATCTGGGATTCTTAGGATAGAGCGAACGATACTGATGCGCCATTCCCACACGCGCTTCGCGCTGTACCTCGTGGATGACCTGATAGGCCAGTGCGTGTCCGCGCACTAAATTCACCATCACCTTAAATGCGACTTTTAAATCCTTTTTGCCAGGAGGAAAAATACCCGCCACATATCCCATAAATCCGTAAACATTCGGCTCGTTGATCGTCACCCATAAATTAGCATATTCTTTCAGGGCAGAAACTGTTTTACGCACAAAATCTGCAAATAGCTGTGGCGCTTCATCGCTTTCCCAACCGCCTATTTCCATGAACCAGAGTGGATCTGTAAAATGATGCAAGGTGACCAACGCCGTCATATTGCGTTCGCGCAAACCGCGCAGCATCTCACGATAGCGATCAAGAGCATTCTCATCCCAACGATCACGCGCAGGTTGAATACGACTCCATTCTACAGAAAACCGATGTGCATTTTGTCCGGTCTCGGCAGCACGGTCAAAGTCTTCCTTCCAGCGGCCTCCCCACCAATCACAGGCCAGCCCCGATCTATGCTCGGTATGCCCTGCTTCTTCCCAGGCATGCCAATTATTATTCGTATTATTACCTTCCACCTGATGTGACGATGTCGCATTTCCCCATAAAAAGCCACGAGGAAATTGAAATTTTGCTTTTGCCATTTTCTCTCTCTTTATCCTTGTTGTAATGCTCTGCGTTGCAACATTTGCCAAACCAACGCGGAGCATTGGTTTTAGGATGACTACTATTTATTTTTTCTTGCCAAATATGCCAGGTAAAGAGCGACTGATCCGGCAACTGCCGCGTTGAGCGACTCGATCTCACCTTGCATGGGTAGTTTCATGAGTAGATCACAGGATTTGCGGACGAGTGGACGCATCCCGTGCCCCTCCGAGCCGACGACGATCCCCACTGCCCCATCCAGCCGGATCTCTCCCGGACTTTGGGCTTGCTCGTCGTTACCCTCGAGGCCGATGATCCACGCCCCGGCGTCTTTTAGTGTGGTGATCGCCTGGGCAAGATTTGCCTGGACAATCAGCAGATGTTCGCTCGCCCCGGATGAGGCATTCACCACCGAAGCTGTGATCTGCGCCGTCCGCGCAAGGGGGATGACAACCCCATGCACACCAACGGATTCAGCTGTCCGCAGGAGCGTACCGAAATTTTGGGGGTCCTGGAGGGTGTCGAGGAGCAGCACAAAGAGTGGCTCGCCTCGTTTTTCGGCGCGATCCAAAATATCCAGGACATTATGATAAGGGTAGCCGCTAACTTCCAGCGCAATGCCCTGATTATTGGGAGCGATCTTATCCATGCGTTTGCGCGGAGCACGGATAACCTTCACCTTTTGCGCCTGTGCCATTTGAATGATCTCACCCAAACGACCTTTTTCCTGCGCGCCCTCGCTGACCAATAGTTGAAAAAACTGCCGCCTTTTGGCGCGCAGTGTTTCGTAAACCGGATTCCGTCCGTAAATGAATTCTTTCATGCGCTTATTTTACCCGCAAAAGCACTGACACACCTTCCATATTGCATGGAGTGAACTTCAATATATAGGTATAATGGTAATAGTACCCTGGTAGGAGTATTATTATAAATTTATGAAAAGCCCTTCACTTCGCAATTTTCTTCTTTCTGTTTTGGGGAAGTTAATTGAACCTCATCCTTCAATAAAAGACCAAAGAAAGAGATTGGAAGCGAAAATGGTTTCTTTCATGGTATTAGTAATGATAGTTGGGATTGTCCTGAATTATATATTTTCCAAGGGACTTACCATTTATACCCTAATAGGTATTGGACTCGGCTACATTATCAGCCGCACAAAATATTATCAAATCTCGATTTATTTGCTTATTGGAGGTTTGCTCGCATCCACAATTTATTCGATATTGGTGGGTCGTGAATTTGATAGCCATACAATATTCATACATGTTGCCTGGCTTTCCCTTTCGCTGGTTTTTGCAAGTATTCTTCTGACAGTTAGAAAATCAATTTTTGTAGCCATTATTCATTTAGTTGCCATTTTCTCTCTTGCGTATTTTGTTCCCGATATTGATCTAAGGGCAATTGGTGTTTCAATTGGATTTCTTTTGGTATTTTCTTCCCTCTTGATTACCACCATGCAGCTACGAAATTTACTAGAAGAAACCAGACAAGAAGAAATCAGCATTCAGGCTACCCATGACCAACTGACTGGTTTGCCAAATCGTATTTTATTCCATGATCGTTTAGAGCAAGCCCTGGCCCGGGCCGAAAGAAGAAAAACGATCTTTTCTGTTTTATATCTGGATCTGGATAATTTCAAATATGTAAATGATGAGTATAGTCATGATGACGGAGATCGAACGCTAAGAATAATAGCGGAGCGGATTAAAAAGTGTATTCGTAATTCAGATACTGCCGGACGGATTTCTGGGGATGAATTTCTTGTTTTGCTTGAAAATATTGAAAACTCCGAAAACGCAGCCGCAATATCTCAAAAGATTCTTGACGCCATATCAAGGCCAATCACAAGTAATGGCCCAGAGATCATGATAACTGCCAGTATTGGGATTACAATTTATCCAGAAGACGGGAAAACCAATGTTGAGTTAATGCAAAACGCAGATATAGCGATGTATTATGCTAAATCAGAGGGCAAGAATTCCTTCTCCTTTTTTAGGCCTGAAATGAAATCGGAGATCCTCAAAAATATAGCACTGAGCAAAAACTTACAAACTGCACATGATAATAATGAATTCTATCTTGAATACCAACCCCAATATGATATTCGCACAGAAAAAGTATTTGGCGCTGAGGCGTTAATTAGATGGAGACATCCCCAACAAGGGCTCATCAAACCACGCGAGTTTATTTCTGTTGCAGAAAATAATGGGATGATCATCCCAATTGGGGAATGGGTGATTAAGGATGTGCTATCGCTTCAAAATAATTTTGAAAATTCTTCCCGGCAAAGAGTTCGAATATCGGTAAACGTCTCGGGGCGCCAAATCAAAGACCCCCATTTTATAAAAAAACTTGATGAAATCATTACCACCTCAAAGATCAACCCAAATTGCCTTGAATTGGAGATCACAGAAGGTACTATTTTTGAGAATTATGACCAAACTGTTTCTGTTCTAAAAGAAATAAGATCCTTAGGTATCCGGTTAGCGATTGATAACTTTGGTACCGGCTATTCATCTTTATGCCATTTAGAAAGTCTTCCGTTTGACACATTAAAAATTGATAGTTCCTTTATCCATAGAATTTCAAATCCGAAGGTGAGCCCGCCAATATTAACAGGCATAATTTCAATTGCGGCTGACTTAGGTTTAGAGGTAATTGCAGAGGGAGTTGAAAACAGGACTCAGCTAGAATTCCTGAGGGCCAGTGGTTGTTATTTGGTTCAGGGATATCTTTTAAAACCATCTCTTGACCAAAACAAGTTTATAAACCTTTTAGCCAAACAACATATTGAATGAGCTACCCTCTGGTTGAGAATAATTTCGCAATAAATCCTTATTTGGAGTTCGGGTCCTTAGCTGTATTTTGCCAAATCCTTTGCCATTTCTCTCAGTCGTTTGTCTGCATGCTCAAAAATGGTATCTGATTCACCAGTCAGTACCTCGATCCCATCTTCAATGGTTTCGACAGCCCAGACGTGAAACTCACCATTTTTTACAGCATCTAAAACATCTTGCTTTAACATCAGATTATTTACATTGCTGGCCGGGATCATCACTCCCTGATCGCCTGTCAAACCTTTGAGTTTGCAAATTTCAAAAAAACCTTCGATTTTTTGGTTGACCCCACCAATCGCCTGCACCTCCCCTTTTTGGTTAACGGACCCAGTCACCGCAACTTCCTGCTTGATCGGAACCTCTGCCAATGCAGACAAAATAGCGTATAACTCCGTACTGGAGGCGCTGTCACCATCAATGCCCCCGTAATTTTGTTCGAATGCCAGGTGCGCGTTCAAGCTCAGCGGTTTATTCCGGGCAAATTTTTGAGCCAGATATCCAGAGATGATCAGAACACCTTTTGTATGGGTCGGGCCGCTCATATTGGCTTCACGCTCAACGTTGACCACGCCCTGCTTTCCCAGCCCAATATTGGCCGTTATCCGGCTGGGTTGTCCAAAACTGAGATCGCCTAATTGCAACACAGATAGACCATTGATCTGCCCAATCTTCTCCCCACCGACTTCAATCTTGATCTTGTCATCAGCAATCCTCTCCCGCAAACGATCCTGTATCAGGCTGGCCCGGTAATAACGTTCTTCAATCGTATTATTAATATGGCTAGCTGTAATGAGCTCAGCGTTTTCCTTTCCAGCGTAATAATTTGCTTCGCGGATCACATCAGCGAGATCGCCGAATCTTGTGGAAAGTTTTCTTTGGTCATCAGCCAATCTTGAACCATGGTCAACAATTCGCGCCAGACCAGATTGATCAACATGCCTGAGATTTTCATATTCACAAAGCGTACAAACAAAAGAGACATATTCCTGAATGCGCTCATCGTTTCGTTCCATTTGTGAATCGAAATCAGCCTTCACTTTGAACATTTCCCTGAAATCATCATCATGCGCCAGCAATAATTGGTATGTATCCGGACGACCAATTAAGATCACCTTCACATTTAGCGGGATAGGTTCTGGACGTAAACTTTTCGTTGTGAAAACGGAACGTTCCCCTGGTTGCTCAATGCTGATCTCACGGTTGAGCAAGCTACGTTTCAGGCTCTCCCAGGTAAATGGGTTTTTGAGCACATCTTCAGCGGGCAATACGAGATAGCCACCATTTGCCTGGTGTAGGGATCCACCTCGAATCAAAGTGAAATCTGTTACCAACGCCCCCATAAAGGCTTCTTGTTCTATGCGCCCAAAGAGATTTGTATAGGTTGGGTTTAGCTCTACTACAACAGGTGCCCCTTTAACTTTAGAGTTATCGACCAGCAAATTTACCTGATATTTATTTGTCTGTGGTTTTGCCGGGGCAGACTTCGGTTGAGTCTCCTCTTTTAGTTCTGTTTTGAATTGCGAAAGATTTTCCAGCACATCATGATGAAGGGAATCCAGATGAGATAATACATCTGGAATATCTTTGTATTTTTCTTTTAGATTATCTACGAGATGATGAAGCACAAAATGTGCCACTTCCTGGTCAAGTTGGGCATGTGCTTCTTGCGCTTTACTATCCAATTCCTGTGTTTGACGTACAGCCGCCTCTATCTCGCCCTGAAGTTGCTCCTGTTTCTTGAGGAATTGCTCCTGTTCAGCCTCATCCAGTTTTAGAAAATCTTCCTCGCTGATAGGCTTACCATCTTTAAGCGGTAAGGCCATAATTCCCCTTGCGGACATTTGCAAATCGAAGCCCTTCTCTTTTGAGATTTTGCCAAGCTCCTTGAAGAGTTGCTCCTTTTGCTCTTGAAAACCCCCAAGAGTAGCCTCAAGCTGGGTACGATAGCTCTCACCCTCAAAAGCAGCTCGAATATCTGCCGTAGCCGATTTGTTTAATGATTCCAGATCTTTCTCGTATTCGGATGCTCTGCCAGCGGGCAGGCGAATGGCATGGGGACGGTAGTTATCATCAAAATTGTGAACATAGCACCAATCTGAAGGCGTTTTTTTATTAGTAGCAATACTCTCCAAAAAACGCTCTACTGCTGTTGTGCGCCCTGTTCCCGAGACACCAGCAGCGAAGATATTAAAGCCATGATCTTGAATGTCCAGACCAAAGCGCATGGCGTGAACGGCCCGTTCCTGGCCAAAAATAGTTCTTTGGGGTTTAACATCAGCACTACTTTTACAGCTCAACGAAAGTGGATCGCAGGTATTGTGTAATTTGCTGACTGCCAGTTCTTCAATCATGATTTTTCCTTTCTCCCATCTGCCCTTTGGGAGTATACCATTTTGGGAATTTATTAGCCTAAAAGCTTCTGGTTTGATGTTTTGAAAAGGGGATTTATTTCCTCTTTTGGTAGTAGCGACTAAAGTCGTAACTACAACGGATTATAAAAAAAATCGCGCTAAAAAGCGCGATTTTTGTGTGAGGGAAGGCGTAGATTAAGATGTTTTATTCCCAGCGCCAGCTCGTACCGTCCTTACTGTCTTCAATATTCACACCCAATACTTTGAGTTTATCGCGGATTTGGTCAGAGAGTGCCCATAATTTCTGGGTGCGGACTTCGCTGCGCACTTCGACAAGCAGGTCGATAAATTTATCGGCATCACCAGAGCCTTCTTTCTCAGCCAATTCAAGGCCGAGAACACCGGTTAGTTCACGCAGGGTTTCTTGGGCAGGCTGGAGTTGGGCGTCAGTTGCGCCAGCATCACGCGCAGAGTTGACCAGGCGGACCAACTCAAAGAGATAGCCGAGTGCGCCAGCGGTGTTGAAATCGTCATCCATTGTTTCGGTGAAGGCTGCTTGCGTGGCCTCTATTTTGGCGGTTAATGCTTCGGTTTCTGTCCCGGTCGCATTGGCGGTAGCAGGTCGAAATGCAGATTTGAGTCGCTTGATCCCGTTTTCAGCCGCAGCAATACTTTCATCCGTAAATGCCAGGGGACTACGATAATTGCCGTTCAGGACCAACATCCGCATCACGTCGCCTTCATGATCGACAAGGAAATCTTTGATCGTAACCAGATTGCCGATTGATTTGGACATCTTCTCCCCAGAGAGTTGTAACATCCCATTATGCATCCAGTAGCGGGAGAATGCTTTGCCTGTGAAGGATTCGGATTGGGCAATTTCATTTTCGTGATGGGGGAAGATCAGGTCGTTGCCGCCGCCGTGAATGTCGATGCTTTCGCCGAGTTCGTGGAGGCACATGGCCGAGCATTCGATATGCCAGCCGGGGCGACCACTTCCCCAGGGAGTATCCCAGGCCGGTTCTCCCTCTTTGGCGTTTTTCCAGAGGGCAAAATCCCCGGCGTTTTCTTTAATATCCTCAACGGCGATACGTGCACCTGCCTGCATCTCATCCAGTTTACGACCGGAGAGCTTGCCATAATCATCATCCTTGTGGACGCGGAAATAGACATCACCCTCAGCAGTATAGGCATAGCCTATTTCGATCAGTCCCTCGATCATGGCGAGGATCTGTTTCATTGTTTTAGGTTCGGTGGCACGCGGATTGACGGTTGCGGGGAGGATATTCAGATCGTTGAGATGATCTTTATAATCCTGAATATAGCCTTCAGCTAGCTCAAAGGGATCAACGCCTTTGGCGTTGGCGCGGTTGATGATCTTGTCATCGACATCGGTAAAGTTCATTGCAAATTTGACGTCGTAACCACGATATTGCAGGTAGCGGCGAATAATATCGAAAACCAATGCTGACATAGCGTGCCCAACGTGGGCATTATCGTAAACGGTCGGTCCGCAAACATACATGCGAACCTTGTCTGGTTCAATGGTTTTGAATTCTTCTTTTTTACGGGATTGGGTATTATATAGGCGCAGCATTTATTCTTCCTTATTATCAACCTGTTCACTTATGCGAGCGAAGATCATTCGTCCAGCAGCAGTTTGAAGCACTTTCGTTACGCTGACATCGCTGTATTCGCCGATCTCATCATGTCCATTCTCGACGACAACCATGGTACCATCTTCCATATAACCGACACCCTGATCGCGTTCTTTGCCTTCTTGAATAATATTGATGTGCAGGAACTCTCCAGGAAGTACTACTGATTTGACTGCATTCGCCAACTCGTTGATATTAAGAACGGTGACGCCTTGCAGCTCAGCAATGCGATTTAGGTTATAGTCGTTGGTCAGCACTGGACATTTGAGTTGTCGCGCGAGGACAACCAGCTTGCTATCCACCTCCCGAACACCGTCCACGTCAATATCACTGATGCGTACCATCACGTTTGAGTCTTTCTGCAAATTAGAGAGTACTTCCATACCCCTGCGGCCACGTTGGCGGCGCAATCCATCTGGAGAATCGGCGACATACTGTAATTCGTTTAATACAAAACGCGGAATAAGCAAGGTGCCAGGCAAAAAGCCGGTGCTGGCAATATCAGAAATCCGCCCGTCAATGATCACACTTGTATCGAGCAAAATAGTGCGATTTATCTTTGACCAACTGTTCCCATTGCCATTTCCGCTATCGGTATTATCTCCGCGGTTTGTTATGGATGAGATCATACCCATGATGTCGCCTTGACGCATTACAAATATGGAAACACCCAAATATCCAAAGACTAAAACGCCCACGAAAGGAGCAATATCCCCAATAATATTGGGCAGCGTCGAAAGAGGGAATGCCAAAAGCGCAGCGACAATCAGCCCGCAAAAAAGTCCCATCAATGCGGCGAATAGTGTTTCAGCGGCGATCCGTCCCAGCAAGGAGCGGAGAGTTCGCATGGGGCGCGTTGTGACATAAGGCGTCAGGATTAGCCCGATCAACGCACCTATTAGCGCAAAGGTAATTACGTAAGTTGTCGTCAAAGATTCGTTAAGTTGACCGAGTTCAATCCCTGCATATGCGCCCGCGATTGCCAAACCTGCCATGCCAAAAAGACGGAAAATAATTTCCACACTCATAATAAGGCCTCCAGAAAAATAAAAAAATAAAAAATGCTTTTGGATAATAGCATGCCTGTTACTCTCCGTCAATCATATGCTTCTTTATGATGTTTATGAAAAAACATAAATTTTGTTTGTAGAATCGCTCATTGACCCTCTTTCTGTTTTCTCGTACAATCCAGCTATGTTAGTGAGTTACTTCCCTGTCTCTGGAGGCTTCTATCGCCCAGATCACGATCCGCCGTTTTATTATTAACCTGAGAGAGATTGTTATCTGCCTATATTAATTAGCCTTTAGATGGAGAAAAAATGATTGCAAAATTTACATCCCGTCGTGCTCCGATTTATGATGACATCCCTGACGAAAAATGGAATAATTGGCGATGGCAACTGAGCCATCGCTTGAACACTGTTGAAGAGATCGAAAAAGTTTTTAAATTGACCGATAGTGAACGTAAAGCACTCGCGACCCAAAACTTGTTTCGGGTTGATATTACGCCTTATTTTATTTCTCTAATTGATCCCGACAACCCGAATGATCCGATCCGCAAGCAGGTTGTCCCCACGGCAACTGAGATGGTTCCCTTCACTGCGATGATGGAAGATTCTCTTGCAGAAGATAAGCATTCTCCCGTTCCAGGATTGGTACATCGTTACCCGGATCGTGTGTTAATGCTTGTCACCACACAATGTGCCACTTATTGTCGTTATTGTACGCGCTCTCGTATTGTTGGTGACCCCTCTGCGACTTTCTCTCGGGATGAGTTTGAGCAGCAAATTGAATATCTCAAAAACACACCTCAGGTACGTGATGTGTTGCTCTCTGGTGGTGATCCGCTTGTGCTGGCGCCAAAAATCCTTGAAGAGATTTTGCGTCGATTGCGCGAAATTCCCCACATTGAGATCATTCGAATCGGTTCGCGTGTACCGGTTTTTCTGCCGATGCGCGTCACCAGTGAATTGACCGAAATGCTTGAGAAGTATCATCCGCTCTGGTTGAATATCCATGTTAATCATCCCAACGAAATTTCAGAGGAATTGGCCGAAGCCACCGACAAACTTGCCAAGGCAGGCATTCCTTTGGGAAATCAATCTGTGTTGATGGCAGGTATCAACGATTGCTCTCATATTCAGAGAGACCTGGTACAAAAGTTGGTCCGGATCCGTGTGAGACCTTATTATCTTTACCAGGCCGATCTTGTTGAAGGCGCTGGCCATTTTCGTACACCAGTTGCCAAAGGAATTGAGATCATTGAGGCTTTACGTGGGCATACCTCTGGCTATGCAGTTCCCCAATTCATTGTGGACGCGCCCGGAGGAGGTGGTAAAATCCCGCTTCAGCCCAATTATTTGCTGAGTTCGTCGGATCATAAAATAGTCTTGCGTAATTATGAAGGTTATATTACAACCTATGAAGAACCTTCAGAATATCAACACCATAATCCAAAGACTTGTGCCTATTGTCAAAACAAACGTCCTGAACCTGGGCAAAGCGGAATTGCGGGATTGTTGGATGGCGAACAGATGTTTATCAAACCAGAAGGATTCGACCTGCTTCATGAGCGCGGCGGTATCCAGCATCGTCTTAAAGACGATGCGAAGTGGCAGCCGCTGGGCATTGGAAGTGGGAAATCTGAAAAAGATTCATAAAAGGAGTACCTATGAATATGCTCAAGAAATATAGTTTTGTTACCATGATTTTGGCTGCCGCTTTTTTACTTTCAGCTTGTTTCCCTTCCGGAGCAACGGATGGCTCAACTATTAATTCGACCCAGGCCGCAGAGTTGATCGAAACTGCCGTTGCACAGGCCCTGAACGCCCAGGCGACCCAAAATGCTGCTGCTGCTCCGCAAGCGACAGCAACGCCAGTGGTATCTGAAGAAACTAGTACCCCTACTCCCACGCCAACCCTCACTCTCGTTCCAACCATCACACCTCTTGTTCTCGTGCCGACTGCTACCGTGGCAAGCGGCGGTGGCGGTGGTGGTGGCACGACATATACCCCTCTGAAGGAAAACTGTGACCCAGATCTAATCAAACGCCCCTTTGATAATACTGAATTGCGCCCCGGTGACCCATTTGATATTAAATTCACCATTGAAAATACAGGCACAGAGACCTGGCCGGCTGGTTACGATCTTGTTTTCTTTTCCAGTACAGATGGTACCGATTGGATTAACGGTGGCTTTACCACCTTGCAGCTCGGAGAAATGAAACCAGGAGACCGATTCAGTGTTGGCCCCTACGACGCAACAACGCCTGCTGGAAAAGGTTTCCATGTGATGACCTTCAAACTTCAAGGAGGCTTTTGCTGGCCTTACGTTGCGATCAATGTGAAATAAGCATATTTGCATAGAATAAACTTAAAAAATCTGCACTTATGCATATTCGAATTTACAGCCAGAGATGAGGAGGCAGCCGAGATGAAAAACAAATCTTCTATCTATACTCTTATAGTCTTGGTTCTTGTTCTCTCTGGCTGTATGCCTACTACACCGGAGGCACCTATTGTTTCTGTTGAGACTATCGTGGCGGCGACCTATGCCGTGATACAGGCACAGACAGCAGCAGCAGAAGCAGTGATCCCAACGGCAACACTTATCCCTCCAACACCTACAAAATTGTTTGCCACATTTACTCCCATCGCCACATCTACAAGCTTTATCGTTTCGTCTCTCACTCCTGTGCCGACCGCAACCATGCCTCCTTCACTTACGCCAACCAATGTTACGAGTGGTTCTGGCGATATCCTGTATTCATGTGAAGTTGTTGGCTCATCGCCTGCAAGTGGTTTTGAAGTGAAGAAAAATAAAGAGTTTACCTGGACCTTACACGTAAAGAATATAGGCACCACAATATGGAGTGGTGGGGATACAAAACTAGCTCATATCAAAGGGGCAGAATACTATATATTAAAAAGAGTTCTAATAGAAAAGACTACCAATGCCGGAGAAATAGGTGAATTTAGAGTTGCGTTGTTTGCTCCTGAAGAGCCAGGTAGATACTCATCCACCTGGACAATGCGCAGAGGCATCAATGATTTTTGCGAAATTAAATATCAGATATATGTGGTGAAGTAGCTGATCTAGAAGCCGTCAAACACGATCACCAGCAAGAAGAATAATATCTCCAAACCCATCATTCCTGCCAAAATATAAACTACGATCATCCAGCCCGGCGACTTACTGGCTAATTTTAACCTTTCGCCTTCTGCCAATTGGCGGACGGCTTTCGCCGCGTCTGATGCACTTTTCATCCAGAGCCAGTCGGATGCCTCACTCGATTCACTCGGGATAATCAGCTTGCTCCCGTTAAATTGACGCAGCCATGCCCTTAACTTTTCCGTTGGTTCAAGAGCCAGATTCTCTGGCAGGATCACCGCTTGGACGCTTTTTCCCGTCTTGGCAGGGATGGATTTGTCGGCTGGATGAATGAGCAATTTTAGTTGTCGAGATTCTTTTTCCATGGCGGCAGCAAGTTGATTGGCGAGCGTACCGCTCCCATCGTCGATCAGCATGACAGTGAAATCGGCATGTTTCTTCTCCAGATTTTCGCTGGCATGCATCCCGTCCCGCCGCAGGCTTTGCCAATGGTAGGCCAGCAAGCCGCCGAAAAGGATCAGCATTTGAAGGGTATTTAATAGATCTGTGGTGAACCCGCTGGGAGTTGCGCCAAGTAGTGCTTCAAAAAGTAGTGATGCCAATTGTACAGCGGCGATCATTCCGCCCACCACGCCGATGAAGAGAATCAGATAGAGATAGGTTTTTCGGACAAGCGAGCGGCGCGCATGGTTGCCAGCATCGTCAGAAGCAAAGGCTTCAGCCTGCATTGGGCGCCAGGTGAGCAGCCAGAGGGGCAGCCCAACGATGAGCGTTGCCAGCGATGATGCCAGCTGTGGACGTAAATTGCCCACCCAAACACCCGTGCCGATGGTCGTGTCGATGACGAATGAGAGCAGCAAGGTGATGCCGGTGAAAGTTGCTCCCAGCCCGATCAAAGCAAGAATATAGGTGTAGAGCCGATTCATCCCGGCACGACGCGGGGCATCTGGTAAGGCCTCGAGATCACGTTGGAGCCAATATCCATAATAGGCCCAGACTGCCCCAAGCGGGATGCCAATGGAAAGGGGCTCATTAATTTCGCGCATTAATTCCTGGAAGCTGCTGATTTCGCCAAGAATCATTTGCAGAAAATTATTAACGACAATCCCCGTGACCGAGAGGACAAAGATCACACCTGATAAAGAGAGTAGATAGAGCACACCCAAACGAAGTAAAGAGGTGCGTTCAGCTTCGTCGCTGGTCGAATCTTGGACAACTTTCCAGGTCCAGAGCCAGAGCGGCACACCGACGAGAGTCAACACAAGACCATTGGCAAACCAAACATCATCAGTGTAGTATGTGGAACTGGTAGCCGAAGGACTTAGCAGGTAGCGCAATATCTGTTGCACGCCCGCAATCGACATAATCAGTGAATAGAATACCCAGATATATCTGTAAATGCGGCGGGTAATTTGTAACGAAATACTATCTTTTACGCTTTGCCAATCCGCACGTAGAACAGAGATGAAATAAGTTGCTAATAAGGCATTCATCAAGGCAGCGATCAGGTTATCGCTTAGGTTTTGAGAACCGCCAAAAACTGCCCGCGATACAGATAGATCGAAGGCAGTCAGTATTAACCGATTGAGAAAGGCCAGACCATTTTGCACGAGGGGAACGAGCAACGCAAGCAATGCCGCATAAAGGAAAAAGGCACGCACGCCAGATTCGTGTTCGCCTGCATCTTTTTTAGCGCTGCGCTGCGCTGCCCACCAGTGGATCCCGAAAACCGGGACACCGACCAGGATCAACGCGAGGGCTTGTGCAAGTTGATCCACACCGCCGCCAACTGAATCTGAAAATATGGAGCGAGCCAATCCGATCAATCCCCAGAGCACCACTTCCATGCTGATGAACGCGACTGCATAGAAATATAAACGACGAATTGTTTTCATTTCAAACCTCCGAATCCCCTCTCCCAAAAGGGGAGGGCCAGGGTGGGATGTTTCTAATTATCTTCCTGATACCAATTCCAGGACCAATAAGAATAAGGCATCTGGAATATTTTCCATTCACCCTCCTGCTTAATTAATAACGCAGATTCAGAATAGCTGTATTGGTCAAAAAATGGCCCTCTGTTACTCTCAGTAATGGTGATCGATACCGAAGCCGTGTCTTCGCTGATCTCAACTTCACCGATCTGTAAGCCCCTTCTTCCGTTTCTATCTATGAATAGGTCCTGACGAAACTCGTCGTAGTCGGGCTTATTTTTCTTATCTGCCAAATAGTCATATGCTCTTTCATAATCCCCTTGTTCCAGAGCAATAATATAATTGTGGATGATGCCCTCGGGGGTATTATCAGAAAGGTAAGTGGTTGTATCCTCTTTTAAAAAGAAAACACCCAGGGATAAGGCCACAAGCAGGCCGATTACTACCAGGATGACGGTTAGAAAACGATCTTCTTTCATGGAATACCTCCGTACGTTATATTAGGGAAGAGGGATTTGTCTCCGTTTACTGGAACGTTGCCCTGGCCTTAAGGCGATCACGAGAAATGGGCCTAGTGCGGGGATCAGCAATGCGAATAATCCCCAAGTGGCATATTCGCCAAAACTGAGCTTGCGGCCTCGCAAATAAAAAATAGCCAGCAGAAATTGGATGATCAAAAAACTGAATAGGATAATGCGCAGGGTTTCTGGAGTCATGGTACTCCAATTGTATGATATTTTCAATAAAATGCAAGAACAAATATTCTGTAAAAGGGGATATATAAAAGCCTTGCAAGAAATTTTTCGCAAGGCTTTTATGTTTTGCTTTATCTCCCCCGCTTGCGGGGGAGATGCCCTTTAGGGCAGAGGGGGGAAAGCCTTTAAACCCAGCCGCGCAATTCCATCGCCTTGACCACGCTGCCAATCGCGACCATATAAGCTGCATCACGCATATATACATTTTCTTTTTCAGACATCGCCAAAACGGCATTAAATGCGGTTGTCATCTTTTGGTCGAGTTTTTGCAATACCTCTTCCTCGGGCCAGTAGAAGTTCATATCGTTCTGAACGCCTTCAAAATAAGAAACCGTCACACCACCAGCATTGCAGAGGAAATCAGGAATATTGAAGATGCCTTTTTCTTTGAAGAAATCATCCGCTTCGGGGGTTGTGGGACCATTGGCGCCTTCCGCGACGATTTTCACCCGGCTGGAAATCTTCTTGACGCTCTCCTCATTTACCTGGCCTTCGAGCGCTCCAGGCATAAGCACATCGGCTTCTTTGCTGATCCAGGCGTCACCATCCTCGCGGATATAACCAGCAGCATCCGCTTTTTCTTTATTGATCATCCCATATTGGTCGGTGATCGATTGCAGGAAGCGTGGGTCACAACCTTGGGGGTGACTGTATGTGTAGGCTGTGCGATCTTCGCGATCCCAGCAGGAGACACAGGCAACTTTTCCGCCGAGCATTTCGACAAAACCAATTGCTGCATATTGGGTCACATTACCAAAACCCTGCATGGCTGCAATTGAAGTTGTCGGATCAATACCAAGATGTTTCATGGCTTCGCGGACGGTGTAGATCACGCCATAGCCTGTCGCTTCGGTGCGTCCCAACGATCCGCCGCCGCCGAGGGGTTTTCCAGTGAAAACGCCGGGTGTATATTCACCGACCAGGGTTGAATATTCGTCCATCATCCAGCCCATCATCTGGGGATTTGTACCCACATCCGGGGCGGGGACATCCTGACGTGGTCCAATATTCCGCCACATATTTTTTACCCAGCCGCGGGTCAGGCGTTCTTTTTCAGCGGAGGAAAGCGTTGCGGGATCAACAATGATGCCGCCTTTACCGCCACCCAATGGAATATCTGCGACGGCACATTTCCAGGTCATCCAGGTTGCCAGTGCGCGGACGGTGTCGAATGTCTCTGATGGATGGAAGCGAATGCCGCCCTTATTGGGGCCGCGGGCATCGCTATGCTGAACCCGAAATCCCTGGAAAACACGCAAGGTGCCATCATCCATCCGCACGGGGATCCGGAAAGAAAATTCACGAGCAGGCCAGCGCAGCACTTCAGCAATCTGCGGGTCTAAATTCAGCAATTCCGCAACATGATCGAATTGTTCTTGCGCCATCTCAAATGCATTGATCGTTTCAGACATTTTGTCTCCTTAAAGACGGGAATAGATTGTTAAAATATAAACGGGCAGACCGGTTTCGGCTGCCCGCTTTTTCAAAGGGATTTTTGTGGGTATTCTCATATAGAATTCACCGGCAATAGGTTAATCGAAATTATACCCAACGTCAATAGGATACTTATCACCTCGTAAAAATTACATCCAGGATTTTAATTGCCTCATTAATTCTTCTCTGAGGATTTGCGGATTGGCTTGTCCGCGTGCCTTTTTCATCACCTGGCCAAATAACCAATTCACCACCCCCTCTTTCCCTTCCCTATAGCTCGTGACCTCAGGCTGATTCTCGTTTAAGACCTCTGATACCAGTCCCGCGATCAGGTCACCGTCTGAGACTTGCCCCAGCCCACGTTCGGTGACGATGGCTTTCGGGCTTTTTCCACTTGCGAAAACCTCACCCAAAACTTCTTTGGCAGTATTCTTATTGATCCCACCCTCTGAGACCAATATCACCAATTCTGCCAATGCAGCAGGCGTGACTTTGATCTCATCAATCCCCACCTCGGCCTGGTTCATCAAGGCAAAAAGCTCACCGCTCATCCAATTGAAAAGCATTTTCGGTTTAATTGTAGCGGGTAATTTCTTGAGGGCGCTTTCAAAATAATCAGCGATCGCTTTCTCAGAGACCAAAACCCTGGCATCATATTCGCTCAGTTTAAATTCGGTGACGAAACGCTGGAATTTGGCATCGGGTAATTCGGGGAGTTCGGCGCGGACCCTATTCACCCAATCAGCATCTATTTTTAGCGGTGGCAAGTCCGGTTCAGGGAAGTAACGGTAATCATGCGAATCTTCCTTACCGCGCTGGGTATAGGTTTCAGCCTTGGCCTCATCCCAGCCCATCGTCACCTGATCCACTTCGCCGCCCTCTTCGATGAGCTTGCTCTGACGGTCGATCTCGTAATTGATCGCATCTTCCATCGCGCGGAAGGAGTTCAGGTTTTTAACCTCGGTGCGCGTCCCAAGCTCGGATGTTCCCACGGGTCGGACAGAGGTATTTGCCTCGAAGCGGATGACGCCTTTTTCCATATCGCCGGAGTTGACGCCGAGATAGCGCAGAATATTGCGCAGATTTTCGGCGTAGGCACGGGCCTCGGCGGCGGAGTGCATATCCGGCTCTGAGACGATCTCGAGCAGCGGAACGCCCGCACGATTGAGATCGACCAGGCTGGTACCTCCCGAAGGTTTCAAACCTTCGGGAGGTTTTATATGCGTCAGCTTGCCCGCATCCTCTTCAAGATGGGCGCGGAGAACGCGGATCGTTTTTTCGCCATCTTCTGTTTGGATACGCATCTCACCGTTGGTGGCAAGGGGTTCTTCAAACTGTGAGATCTGATAGCCTTTGGGAAGGTCCGGATAGAAATAATTTTTGCGCGCAAAGATACTGACCGGCTCGATCTTGCAGCCCAGGGCCAGCCCGACGCGCATCGCAAATTCGACAGCGCGCTCGTTGGCAACGGGCAATGCCCCGGGCATTCCTGCACACACGGGGCAGACAGCAGTATTTGGCTCTGCTTCGACTGAATCAACAACCGGGCAGCCGCAAAACATCTTTGATTCGGTTGCCAGTTCAACGTGGACTTCAAGTCCGATAACGGGTTCAAATTCCATAAAATTTCACTGTTCTCCCCCTGTGAACGGGGGGAGTTAGAGGGGGGCAAAATAAGCCCCCACCTGACCTCCCCCGCTTGCGGGGGAGGAATTTGATTAAAGAAAATTCGGATGTTCTTTCTTCAGAAAGGCATCCACCCCAATTCGATGTTCTTCGCTCTTCCCTGCCACGTCCTGCAATTCGCCCTCAAATTCGAGGACATCTTCGAGATTTGACAGCACAGCCCGATTGTAGGCTTTCTTTGTCGCCCCAAAGGCTCCCACTGGCCCCATCGCCAGCATTGCCGCGATTTGGGCAACTGTAGCGGCCAAACCCTCGGCGGGAATGAGGCGATTGACCAACCCCCAATTCAACGCATCCTGCGCGGAGATGGGGAGATTGCTAAAGGTGAATTCGGTGGCCCGTCCCAGCCCGATCAGTGCAGGGAGCAGCAGCGAGATACCTGAATCCGGGACGAGGCCGATGCCGGTGAACCCGACCGTGAACTCGGCAGAATCAGCGGCTATTCGCAGATCGCAGGCCAGCGCAACCCCGAGGCCCGCCCCTGCTACCGGCCCGTTGATCGCGGCAACAATCGGCTTTTCTATTTGGCGGATTTGCAATATAAGCGGATTATAGGTCTCGCGCAGATGCTCGTGATAGGAGACATCAGAATCCTGTCCAGCCAGCATCTCAGAGATATCCTGCCCGGAGCAGAAAGAACTCCCTGCTCCAGTGATGACTATGCAGCGAATATTGTCGTCCTGCGCGGCTTCATCCAGTGCGGATTGTAGCCCTAAAATCATGTCCCGATTGAAGGCGTTGGCCTTATCGGGACGATTGAGGGTAAGTGTTAGGGTATGATGTTGAAAGAAAGAGAGGATCAGGGGCACGGGGCCTCCACTACTCAGTAGTCTATATCGTCATCCGTGTTTTCGTCATCACCGAGATCGATTTCAAATTCAACCATATCCCGGTCCAGATAAACCCAGAGAAGCAGGACTGCCCCTTCTTCGGTTTCAACAGCCCGAACTGCCTGGATGGGAGTCTCTTGTTCAAGCCCCATATCGTTGCGGTATTCCAGATACATGGGTGAGAAATTGCGCCAGGAACGATAACAGCGCTCGACCAATTCAGGGCCATTAAAAGTGCGGAGTTTTGTAACTGCATTAACAAGGGAACTGGGCCCTTCGCTGAGGCCCAACGCCCAGCCATCCTGCACAGGTTCGAAAACAGGTGGGGGTCCTTCGATGATTGTAATTTTATTATCCATAGTTTTTACCTTTTAGGTGCAAAAATAATACCATTAAAACCCTGCTGATTTTATAGGATTTTCGTTATAATCCATTAACAAATTCATTAAGAGTGGTCTCAAAACTTATGCATAAAATAACGATCTTCTTTTATCTCCCTCTACCCGGCCAGGATTTCAATTCAGGCTGGCAAAAATTTATGGGACTGGCTGAAAAAATGCCTGGCCTGCGAAGGGAAACGGTCAGCGAAATTTCAGAACTGGTTTTTGGCAGCCAGGGGCATCAGTTTATCAAGATCCACGAATTTTATTTTGATTCACGCCAGTCCCTCAATGCTGCCCTGCAATCGCCGGAGGGACAAGCTGCCGGAGATTGGCTGCATGTCTTTACCCGCAAGCGCTTTTCCATGTTGGTCGCCGAGCATAAGGAGGCCTTGCCGGAGGAGTTTGTTCGGTAGGGGCGACGTTTTGTTGCCCTAGGCGGGAACACTCCGCCCCTATAGGGTTTTTATTATTTCCTTTACAAACCCCGGCCCCTGATAGACCAGACCTGTATAGATCTGTACCAGCGTCGCCCCCATGTCGAGGCGGCGTTTTGCGTCGTCTGGAGTCATGATCCCGCCTGCGCTGATAACGGGGATCTTCCCATTCACTCTTTTAAGAATTCGACTTAAAGCCGCTTCGCTCGTGGACCGGAGCGGGCTTCCGCTTAAACCGCCTGATTCTGTCCGATGAACAGATTTCAGCCCCTCGCGGGCAAGGGTGGTATTTGTCGCGATGATCCCGTCCATATTGGTGGCAAGTATGACGTCAAGGGCGTCATCGAGTTCCGCATCCGAGAGATCAGGAGAAAGCTTGACGAGCAAGGGTATTTTTTTGCGCAGGGTCTTCTGTTCAAATTTTCGCTGATAATCCAGTTGGGTGAGGAGTTCTTCGAGCGCGGCACGACCCTGAAGATCCCGCAATCCCTCGGTGTTTGGCGAGCTGACGTTGATCGTCAGGTAATCGGCGCAGGGGGCAAAAAGCTCGAGCAGCGAAAGATAATCGAGGACGGCTTCCTTGTTGGGGGTGGTTTTATTTTTGCCGATATTCACGCCGAGGATCATGGATGATTTGCGGCGCCGATTTGTTTCGGGGTAAAAACGTCTCAGGTTGATCACGCGGGATGATTTTTTTGACGCGTATTTGCAATAACCAAGCTTTGATAAGGCTTTGACGACTTTTGTCGCGCCTTTGGAGGGGAATCCCATCCGGTTGATGATGGCCTCATCTTCGGGTAATCGGAAGACTCGCGGCTCAGGGTTGCCCAATTGGGGGAGGGGTGTGACGGTACCGACTTCGATATGCCCAAACCCTAGCATGGAGAGGCCGCGCACGGCGGCGGCATTTTTATCGAATCCGGCCGCCAGCCCAACAGGATTGGGAAAGGTCAGCCCGAAGGCTTCAACAGGTTTGGGAGGTGCGGAGAAGATCTGTTTGAGCAGCCACTGAGCACCAAAGATATAACGGGTATTGTTGAGGGCATCCAGGCTCAGGGCGTGAATATCTTCAGGGTTTGGTTTGAAAAGAAGGGGACGAATTTTTTTATACATAGTCGGTTGAAGGTTGCAAGTTTTAGGCTAAATAAACCTGTCATCACGAGTTGCTGATGTTTTTCGGCGGCGCGGCGATCTCCTCGATAGTAAAGGGGATTGCCGCGGTCGCTTCGCTCCCTCGCAATGACAAAATTAGTTGATTATTTTTCACTATTATGCCTGTCCGCAAATTTTTTACATTCTGCCAGATAATCATCTGCGCGCTTGATCAATTTTGGCAAAAGGGTGAAATCTCCTTTTAGAAAGTCTGTGCCAAACTTTAATAGTTGATCGCTCTTTTTCTTTAGCTCAGCTTCGAGTTGGCCCTCGTCCATCTTGGCAGGAAGAAAAGCTTCATCGACCCTTGGAGTCTCTCTCTCCCCTAGTTCCACGAGTAACCAATCGAGCGAGGCCTTCTCAGTTTCAGGATCTTTGATATCTGCGATGATCAGCCAGGGGAAGACACCGATCTCGTAATTCAGATGGACTTCGGTTGTAGGGTTTTTAAAGCGGACAAATACGCCTCCCCTGTGGTAGGTGGTCTCGATCCTTTTAAAATCATATATATTTTCAAGAGACCGAAAGCATTTATCTACAATCTGTTCAAATTCGGATTTTCTCATCACGGTGCTCCTTTAGCGGTTCTCGGTTTGAGACGCGCCAGCCGCAGCAGCGGAGAGCGGGTTTCGGGGTCAAGATCGTTATTGGATAATGACCATATCATTTATCTTTTCATGAAGACCAATTTTACCCCACCTATTAGTGCAAGCAGAAAACCGATCCCGATCAGAGTCCATTTCAGGGAGGTAAAGATGGTCGTCGTCCAGGCGAGAGGAGTTAGCTCAGTCGGGTAACTCAAAAATAAAGTTGCCAAGCCAAAGTTTTCAAGATAGTCGAAGAGCACCCCACCCCAGGGGATGAAGATAATAATATCCAAAATGTCTTTGCGAGGAAGGCGATAGCCTGACGTGGCAATCTCATCGTCTGGGAGACTGCTTCGTTGCAAAAGCATGCTCCTCGCAGAATCATCCATGCTTTGTGTTGATACAGGAAAGGCGCGCCGAAAGGTGACAATGAGCAACAAGCAGATCATCAGCCCATAGATGAGGGGATAGATGATATCAAGGGTCAAACGCGTCATCGCCGCGGCCTGGCGCAGTTCGGGTGTGTACGCGCTGATGATCTCATATGCACGTTGGGGTGTGTAAAAGAATTGCAGGTCGAGGACAGGCAAATCATGCGTATCGCTGGAAGACGCACTCGGCATAATCACCAGATTGAAAAGCATTTGGAGCGCAAAGAGCGCCAGAATGCTTTTCCAATTGGCCCATTTTTCGAAGATGGTCAGGAGTTTAGTTTTCATGTTTATTCAAATACGGTTCTTTTTGATGAATCGTCCGCCTGCGCGAAAGCATCTTCAATAATACCCCGATTCGTTCTATATTTGGATAGCGGGGGTAACTCATTCAGCTCGAAGAAACCCACATCAGGGGTCTCGTGGCTGGGGCGAATTTTTCCGCCTTCGATCTTGCAGAGAAAGAGTAATTTATAGGCATGATAGAAAGGCATCATTGTCTCGTCGGGGACGCGATTCGCATCGTAAATGCCGACCACGCTCAAAACACGGACGTCGTATCCGCTTTCCTCACGCACCTCCCGGATGATCGCCTCCGAGGGGGTGTCGCCCACATCTGCCCAGCCGCCGGGTAGACTCCAGCGCCCATCGTTGGCTTCCTGAACGAGCAGGATTTCCCCATCGCGGATCACGGCGGCGCGCACATCGATTTTCGGAGTGATATAGCCGGGCTGCATCGCAAAACTTTCCTGTATCTCTTCTTCAGAGAGCATGCTTTGCTTGCTGATGATCTCAGCCGCAAGTTCCCGCAGCCTTACGTAACGTTCGGTCTCGTAGCCGTTTTGGGCATATTCCAGCCCAACCTGCGACATTGCATGCAATTCGCGGGCGATTTTTAGCCATTCCGGGGTGTTTTTATTCATGGTTATCCTTTGGGATATTTTACCCAGCAAAGAGAGCAACAGCATATAAACTGGTTCCGCCAAGGAAAATAAATAAGAATAACCAGCTAATTCCTTTTTTCAATTTGAAGAAGATGATTTGCTCAATGGCTCTGAGAAACCAGAAGAAAGCGATCATAGCGGTGAGTGCCCGCCCCAATTCTGTTTCAAGCATTTGCGCCCGGTACCGTAACGAGAGCATCCCAAAGATCACAAAAACCAATGCCAGGCATAAATTGATTACCTGCATAATTGCGCGGTTGATTGAAGAAAGTTTGGCCAGATCGTTTTTCCAGTCGAAAATTTGCCAGAATAACAGATGGAATACCGCAAAAACAAGGCTGTAGATTCCACCGATCAATAATAAAGATTCGCTCATTAGATTTCTTCCAATCTTCAAGACCTCAAAAGAAATTCTCTTGCCGCATCAATTTTTTCTTTCCCCACTTTTTCGGATTGCTCCCAAAGGTCGAGCATTTGCGGCAACGTGAAAACGCTGTGCAGGCTATAGCCATGCTCCCCCATAAAATCCACGCCGGCAGATTGACGGTCGATCAGCACGACAATATCTTTGACTTCCAATCCGGCCTGGTTCAGTTTTTGGATGCCCTCCAGCTTGCTCCCGCCTGAGGAGATCAGATCATCGATCACAACTGCGCGTTGCCCGGCATCGTAGACGCCCTCGACCTCGACCTTGGTTCCGTATCCTTTCACCTCCTTGCGCGGATAGATCATCGGCCACCCGCCGTGGAGGCTGATCGCCGTGCCGATCGGCATCGCCGCGTACGGCAGGGCGGCGAGTTGGTCGAACTCAAGATTGTTTAGAATTTCAGCATAGGCCGCAGCCACATCTTTGAGCAATTCCGGGAAGGCGACCAATCGGCGCAGATCAATGTAGATGGGAGATTTCTGGCCTGATTTAAGCGTGAATTTGCCAAATTTGACACAGCCAGCTTTGAGAAGGCCGTCGGCGAGAGATTGGGTGGATGAGTTTAATTTCTTCATAAAAATTCCTAATTTGACCGATTAGTCCCTCCCCTGCACGCGGGGGGAGAATCTTAATAACCACGCTCAAAATCAACTTGATAATTAAGTGCTTCATCTTTTATATAGCGATGATAATTCTCGATAAACACCTGTGAAATATCTTTTGGAAGACTTGGGGCGGCTGTGTGGAAAGTTATCCACAGGTTAGGCGTTGTCCAAAAGGGATGTTCTTTGGGCAAAGGTTCTTTGTCAAAGACATCCAAAACTGCGCCTGCAATCTTTTCTTGTTCCAAAGCTGCTTGTAATGCTTCATCGTCTACGGCACTGCCACGTCCGACATTGATAAATATAGCGGTTTTGGGTAAGGCATCAAAAACCGAAGCATCTAAAAGTTTTTGTGTCTCCGGGGTGTTGGGGAAAATGTTTACGAGATAGTCCACGCCGCACGCAAACTCTATCAGATCATCGTGATGGTACACATCCACATCGGGGCTGGATTGGCTGGAACGTGTGTAACCATGCACGATCATCCCAAAATGTTTGGCTGTTTTGGCAACATGCGCGCCAATTGACCCGACGCCCAGCAACCCGATGGTCTTGTCGCGCAAAGAGCCGGTATCGCTACCATCCCAACTTTTTTTGGCCTGTAACTGATGGTGTTTAAAGATCTGCCTTTCATGGAAAAGCAGATATCCAAAAACATATTCAGCCATCAATTCACCGAAGACGCCGCGTGCATTGGTCAGAACATAATCGCGACGCAGGGAGGGGAGAAGAAGCAACTCCACACCTGCCGACAAGGTTTGCACCCAGCGCAATTTCGCCAGGGACGGAAGTAAATCGCGTATCAGGGAGGGGTAGCCCAGCACGATTTCGCACTGATTGGCAATTTTGGCTTTGACATCTGCATTTTTGAAAGCAAATATCTCAAGGTTTGGTAGCTTCGCAGCTTGGATCAAATTTTCGTATTGCTCCGCTCTATCGGAAAGTATGAGTAGTTTTGGCATCAGTATCCAATCTCTCGTTTGATATTGGCGATCTCATCCCGCAATTCAGCCGCGGCTCTCTTCGGGCTTTCAGCCCTTGCAATTGAGCGCGAGACGTTTATCAGCATGCCCTTGCCATCTTTACGGAGACCGGCCTTGAGCGCGGTCTCGAGGTCACCGCCCTGTGCGCCGACGCCGGGTGCCAGGAACCATAGGTCTGGCGCGGCAGCCCGGACCTTGGCTAATGCCTCCGGTTGAGTCGCGCCGACAACGAGTCCGATATTATTGGCAGTATTCCAGGATTGGGCGAGGTGGGCAACGTGTTCGTATAATGCCCTCACCCTTTGTCCCTCTCCCTCAGGGAGAGGGGTTGGGGTGAGGGATAAGTCCTGGAAATCCTTCGCCCCTGGATTACTCGTCTTGCATAATAGAAATGCGCCTTTCTCAGGATAGCCTAAAAAGGGATCAATCGAATCTTTACCCAGATAAGGATTAAGCGTGATCGCATCCGCGCCGAGATGCTCAAAGGTGGATTTAGCGTAAGCCTCTGCTGTTGAGGCGATATCGCCGCGTTTGGCATCCAGGATGACGGGGATCATCGAGCCGAGCTTTTTTGATTCTTCGCCAATGGCTTCAATGAGCTGCTTGAGGGCCGTCCAGCCTTCGGCGCCGAAGAATTCGAAGAAGGCCGCGTTGGGTTTAAAGGCGGAGGCGTAGGTCGATGTCTCTCGGACAATCCGCAAGCTGAAATCAAGGGCGGCCTCGGCTGTGGGAGAGTCGAGGTCGGCAAGATGAGGATCGAGTCCGATGCAGAGCAGGGATGAGCAATCATCCACACGTCGTTCTAAAAATGAGAAGAAAGTTTCCATAATTTTGATGGGTAAAAAGTGAAACGTGAGCAAATGCTTCACGCATCACTCTTCACGATTCAGGCTTTTCCCAATACCATCGCCAGCAGCGCCATCCTGACATATAGTCCATATTCCATCTGAAGGAAATAGGCGGCGCGGGGATCGGTGTCGAAGTCGGGGCTGATCTCTCCAACGCGTGGCAGGGGGTGCATGACGATCATTTCCTGTTTGGCAGCTTTCATGATCTCGGGATTGACGACAAAGGAGCCAGCCACCTTCTCATAATCGGCGGGATTTTCGAAGCGTTCCTTTTGGACGCGGGTGACATAGAGCACGTCGGTTTCGGGGAGGACTTCCTCTAGGGTAGTGTACTCGGTTTGAGGGATATTTTTTGCAGAAACTTCGTCCATCACATCTTTGGGCATGCGCAGGATCTCGGGGGAGACGTAATTGAGCTTGACGTCGAAAAGGGTCAACAGACGGGCCAGTGAGTGGACGGTGCGGCCATATTTCAGGTCGCCGAGCATGGTGATCGTCAGGCCATCCACTTTGCCAGCACCGAGTTCTTCAAAAATCGTGAAAAGATCCAGCAGTGCCTGGGTTGGATGCTCGCCGACGCCGTCGCCCGCATTCAGCACGGGTTTTTCAGCTGCTTCCGCGGCAATCGCCGCCGAGCCAACTTCGGGATGGCGCAAAACGATCACATCCGTATAGCATTCCAGCGTGCGGATGGTATCGGGCAGGCTCTCGCCCTTTGAAACCGAGGAGTATTTGACCTCGTTGATCGCCACAACGCTCCCGCCCAATCGCTGCATGGCGGCCATAAAGGATGAGGCCGTACGCGTGGAGGGTTCGTAGAACAGGTTGGCCAAAATTTTGCCTTTGAGCAGATCGAATGTGCCAACGCGCTCGACCATCCCGCGCATCTCGTGGGCTACGCCGAAGATGTATTCCAGATCGGCGCGGCTGAACTGCTTGACCGAGAGGATATCTTTGCCGTACCACTCCGCGTGGGTGTTGTCGCCAAAGGGCAGGTGGGGGGATTGGGATTCAGTGGGCATAATTTGGTCTCCTAGTTTGGTGGTCTTTTAGTCAAATAGTCTTTTGGTTGATAAGTTGAACTTGATATTTTGAATCGTGATGAGTGACCGGTTCGCGCTTGAATTTAGTTTGCTACTGTTTAAGCGGCGTTTTCTGGGTTGTTAGTCTGTGCCGCCAGTGTTGCAACCAAATCCTGTACAAGAACCATCACCGCTATCTCCATCGCTACCATCCTGTGGCGCGTTCGTGGGTTTCGTAAATGTGAAGAAATCGCTGTTGCAAATCTCTTCGCCGTCGGCATTCAGGGTGGTCACATTCCATTGGTGCTCGCCGCCCTGGTTGTAAGCCGGGTGCATGCTGAAGGCTTCCATGTAGCGGTTCTTGCTGGTTTCGGCGGTTTCGAATTCTAAAGCTAATCCATCCGGGAAGATGAAATTTAAAATATATAACTCTGCTTCATCCAACGCTGTCCAGGTGAAGGTCACTTTTCCCTCGGCGGGGAGTTCGACTTTGTCGAGGGGAGTGAGCAGTTCTACGCAATCAGGATGCTCTGGGGTAAAGGTCGCTGTGGACGCAGGTTTTTCATCTTTTACTTCTGGTGCGGCGTTGATCTTCGCAGGTTCGGGAGTGAAAGTCGCAGTTGGATCTTCCTGCGCGGCGTCATTGCTTGGAGCGGGGGTGGGTGTGCTAACGCCACAGGCGAGTGTTCCAAGTAAAAGTGCGAGGATAAGTATTAGTTTTGATTTCATTTTTTCCTAAACTCAGAACTGCATTGCATCCGCTTTTGGATGCGTTGCAGGTCGGCTTCACAAAATAGCACGTCAGCATTCGCCAGACCCACAGTGCAACGCATCCTATCGGATGCAATGCACTGCTACTTCTCAACTCTTTTTCTCACAAACTCCCCGATCTCATCAAAGGCCGCGCGGCTCTCCGGCAGAAAGCCAAGCGTCTGCCAGACGTGCCACATGCCCTCGTAAACCGATAGGGTCATGCACTGCTACTAGCGTTCTATCCTCTTCACAAACGCACCGATCTCCTCAATGGCCGCGCGGCTCTCCGGCAGGAAGCCAAGCGTCTGCCAGACATGCCACATGCCCTCGTAAATCGTTAGGGTCATGTCCACATCTGCGGATTTGGCATTTTCTGCCAACAGTACAGAATCATCCAGCAATATTTCTTCGCTGCCCACCTGGATCAACAAGGGTGGAAAACCAGCAAAGTCCGCGAAAACGGGCGAAATCAACGGATTTCGCAGATCAGCTTCGACCGCATAGCTGGATGCCCACAGGCGCAAACTCTCTTTAAGCAGCATCGCCTCAGCTTTGGCTTTGCTTTGATGGGATTCCCCGCTTAAGCTCAGGTCTGTCCATGGGGAAAGGCAGATCACGCCTGCCGGGAGGGGTTGCCCCTCAGCGCGCAGGGAGAGTGTCGCAGCAAGGCTTAATCCGCCGCCCGCCGAGTCTCCCGCGATGATGATGTTTTCAGCCCTGAAGCCCTCTCCCAGCAGCCACCGATAGGCAGCCACAGCATCGTCAACCGCTGCGGGGTAAGGATGCTCCGGTGCAAGACGATATTCCGGCAGGAAAACACGTGCTTTTGTTTTTTGCGACAATGTCGCAGATAGCAAACGATATAAAGCGATATTTCCGATGACATAGCCACCGCCATGTAGATACAAGATCACCTTCTCCGGATCTGAATCTAGATTGTAGATCCACTCGGCATTAAGTCCATTGCTATTTACTTTCTCAACAGTGATGGATGCGGGCAGCTTTCCCATCCATTTCGCAGATCGTTCTGAATTTGCACGGCTCTCTTCAATCGGGCCATACTTCTTGAAGATCAATTTGAGAAGCGTTCTGAAGATGGAATTCCTGAGTTTTGTCAACATTTTTCAATCCTGCTTTGACGATTTTTCGTCATGCTCATGCCTGTGATGGATATCAGGCATGTGGTCGTGTTCATGCTCTTCAGCAAGATGCTGATGTTCGCCCGCATGAGCTGCTGTGGCGAGGTCATGTCCGTGCGCTGGATCATCATGTCCATGTCCGTGCTCATGGAGTAAAGCCGTATGAATATGTGTATGCTGATGCTCTTCATTGACCAATAAATAGGCCCCACCCAGCATCAATAGGGTCGCAAATACAAAAGCGATTGTAGGCATTTCGCTAAAAATGACAATAGAAAGCAACACACCTGCAAGTGGGGATGTTCCATATAATGCGCTGGTGCGCGCAGCGCCCAATCCACGCATCGAACGGATGAAGAGAAATGTGCTCAACCCATAGCTGATCCAGCCAAGCAGCAGGGTCCACAAGATCGAAACGAGGGGGGGAATCTGTTCGCCGAGGCTGAGTGCCAGAAAAAACGAGAATATGCCCGCGACCAACCCTTTCCACGCAACAATGGATAGGGGGTCTTTTCCGGAAATATTGCGGGTGAAATTATTATCCACACCCCAAAGCGTGGTTGCCAGCAATACCCCAAGGGCTCCCAACGATAGCCCCCATCCGCTTTCAAAATTTGTAGAGATAATGATGCTTGCCAATGTAATCACTAAAATCGCACTCCACGCGCGGCGGCTGATCGCCTCTCTAAAGACGAGCATCGCGATCAGGGTTGTTGCCGCTCCCTCGAAATTGAGCAGCAGCGATGCGCTGGAGGCGGGCGTTTTTTCCAAACTGAGCATCAAAATGATCGGCGCAGCGATCCCGCCAGAGATGATCGCGCCAGCCAGCCATTTAATATCCGTTTTACGGATCCCCGCTTCTTTTCCTTTTGATGGTTGCGCAAATTTGATCAATGCGATTCCTGATCCGCTGCCAAGATAGAGAAATGCAGCCAGAAAGATAGGATTAACATCCCCCAGTAATAATTTTGAGAGTGGCGCGCTGATTCCGAAAAATAGAGCAGCTAATAATGCTTGAATGATATAGGGGAAATTATTGGATTTCATCTGCTCTACTCTCTAATATTTGAACCAAAACCCTTTTTAGCCAAAATCTTTCCATCTTTAACCACCTCTTTCCCGCGGAGGAGAACCCGTGTCACGCGCCCTTTGACTTGCCAGCCTTCGAAGGGCGTCCAGCCGCATTTGGTGAATTGCTCCGCACTACGGATCTCATACCGGGCATCCTCATCCACCTCGATCCAGGTCTCGGGTTGATCCGGTAGATTGAAGATCCGTTTGGGGTTGGTATGCATCTTTTCGATGAGGTCGTCAATCCTAAGGCGGCCCTCATCTACAGCTGTGAGCAGCAGCGGAAGCGCCGTCTCCAGCCCCGGAAATCCCGGTGGGGGATTCTCGGAATCTTTCTCTTCAAGGGTATGTGGTGCGTGGTCAGTAGCGATGCAATCGATGACATCGAGGTTTGCCCAGAGGGCATCCACGTCGGCTTGGGTGGCGAGGCGTGGGCGGACTTCGAGACGCCCCCCCCTAGCCCCCCCCGTAAACGGGGGGGGGATGAGGGTTTCCCCACCGCTCGCGGGGGGGACGGAAGAGGGGGCGGTTAGAAGTAAATGATGCGGAGCAACTTCGCAGGTGACTTTGATTCCCTTTTCCTTGGCAGCCTTGATCAGCAAGACTTCTTCCTTTAGTGAAATATGGGCAATATGGACGGGACGATCATAGATCGCAGCGAATAAAATTCCCGCGGCCATTGTTCGGGATTCTGAGTGCAGGACAATAGGGAGATTTTTGGGGAAGCTGGCAAAATGTGCCATCCAGAGAGACATATCATCCAAACGGAGTTCGCCAAAGGTCGAGTCGAGATACATCTTTAGCCCGGCAGCGCGCGGCGCCAGCTCTGCGGCGAGTGAGGCATTATCGGGTCCGGCGCCGAGGAATTGAGCGTAATCACAGCGCGCTTTTTCTTTGGCGGAAGCAAGCCCAAGGTCGAGGGTCTTTTCGTCAAATATTGGCGGAGTGGTATTCGGCATGGCAAGAATCGTGGTGAATCCACCCGCCAACGCGGCCTGGGTCGCTGTATCCCAATCTTCTTTATGCGTGGCGCCAGGTTCGCGAACATGAACGTGGGGGTCAATTAATCCGGGGAGTTTTATCATGGTTCTTTTTTTAGTCAGTAAGGAAAACGGATAGTATCTTAATTATAGCGATTCTCGCAAAAAAAGGGATCAGGCTTATTCCCGATCCCTTTTTTAATAAATAGAATACTATTCTGAAGGTTTGAAGATCACGAAAACCAGATTCATCAGTATACCGATGATGGCTGAAAAGACGATAGCCGGAATGCCAGCCGGGAAAACGCCGGGGATGACGAAGGGGAAGAGACCATCGGGCAGCGCCAACGCGCCACCAATGCCGGTGATGATTATTGTTGCCCCAACTGCCAGATTTGCTGGTGAAAACAAATCTACATTTTCAGACATTTTAAGGGCAATGCCTTGCATGGCGATTACGCCAAACAGATAAATGGCTAAACCACCTGTGACTGCGACAGGGACGCTGTTGACGATGCCTGCTAGTTTTCCTATAAAACCAAGCAGGATTGCAAAGATACCAGCCGTGATCAAGACGGGCACGGAATAGTTTCGGGTGATTGCCATCAGCGAATTATTTTCACCATAGTTGGTGCCTGCTGCGCCACCAAGGAAGCCGACGACCATATCATCGACACCATCGGCAACCAGATTCAAACCGATCAGCTCTTTGATATTGAGCGGATCGCGTTTGAGTTGCTCGGCCAGGGCATCTATGTAAAGACTCATCTGGTAAAGATGGGCAGTTGATTCCGGGATGGTCGCGATAGCGATCAAGGCAATGCTGATCACCAAGCCCCACGCGTTCGGATCTGTGAAGGCCGGGAGGGTGATATTCGGCATGCGCACCCAGGCGGCGTTAGTAATAACGCTAAAATTTACAATACCGAGCGCGGCAGAAAGCAAATATCCAACCAACGCACCAAGTAGAATAGGCAGCATGCCAAGTAATCCTTTGCCACGCAAATAAACTGAAAAGAGTACGGTGGCAATCAGGGTAACAAAGGCAACCAACCAGTTTGCAGAAGCCATACCGAGTGCTGCACCAGCCAGCGCCACACCAATGACAATGGCGACTGAGCCGGTTACGATGGGTGGTAAAATTTTATCGAGCGCAGCTTTGCCGATTTTCATAATGAGAAGACCGATCAGGATATTAAATAACCCTGTTCCCATAATACCGACTTGCACCAGGCGAACACCTTCTGGGCAGTAGAAAGTATTGGGATCGCTGAAGCAGTCACCAGCGTAGAGTGACATGGCGGTTACGACCACGGCTATATATGAAAATGACGATCCATAATACATTGGGATTTTGCGTTTCGAGACCATGAGCGCAATGATCGTACCAATGCCTGATGCCAACAGCGTCACACCGACGTCAAACTTGGTCAGGATGGCAACAAGGACTGTGGCCGGGAACATGGTTAGTACCTGTTGGAAACCAAGCGATAGCATGGCTCCGACGGGAGGTTTATCTCCCGGCAGATAACCTTGAACAGCGGATGTTTTTGTGGCAGTCATTCTTTCTCCTTATGGATTAGCGCACACTCAGATAGAGCATGTTTTTACCTACACCGCATGCAGGTATAAAAAAAGAGAGCCGCGAAAGGCTCTCTAATGAACGAAAGGAAAAGCAGGCTCGGCCCCAATGGGCGAGGCGGCTTGTGGAGTTATGTGAAAGGGATACTTAACCATATCGTTGTGATTATATGCAAGCTGATGTTCTTGTCAAGAGAGTTGACGCTTTTCAGTACCATTTTTTCTATATTTTTATGTACACTGTGTATGTAGAGGATAAAAAGAATATATAGAACCTATCCTAAAAATAAGTGAGATGTGCATTGCATCTGGATGATGCGTTGCACATCGGCTTCGAGCAAGAAAATATATTCTTGAAAACCCGACTTGCAATAGCATGCCCTTTGGGTACGCACTTGCGAAGTGCAATGCAAATCTAACATCCTTTCATTACGAATTTTAGGATAGATATTTAGTATTTTTGTATGCAACATATCCGGCGAAATTACATCTAAAAAGTATGGTATTGATGACAATCGTCACTGACTAGTCAGTTTTCCCCCTGCTATAATAGTTTGGCTAATTTGAATATTTTTGAAGGAGAAAGAAATGGGTTACGAAAAAATTAAAGTCCCCGCTGAAGGGGCAAAGATCACCGTGAATGATGGGGTTTTACAGGTACCAGAAAATCCGGTTTTACCCTTTATAGAAGGGGATGGTACCGGCCGTGATATTTGGAAGGCTTCGGTGCGTGTTTTTGATGCGGCTGTTGAGAAGGCCTATGGTGGCAAGCGGAAAGTGCATTGGATGGAAGTCTATGCCGGCGAAAAAGCTTATGAACTATTCAATGAATGGCTGCCAGCTGAGACCATTACAGCCTTTAAGGAATATATCGTTGGGATCAAAGGTCCGCTGACTACTCCGATTGGTGGCGGCATCCGTTCTCTGAATGTTGCCCTGCGCAAGCTGCTTGATCTGTATGTCTGCCAACGCCCTGTAGAGTATATTGAAGGTGTGCCTTCTCCTGTGAAGCATCCTGAATATGTTGATATGGTCATCTTCCGTGAGAATACCGAAGATATCTATACTGGCGCAGAATTTGAATATGGTACAGAAGAAAATAAAAGATTCCTTGCTATGCTAAAAGAAGAATTCCCCGAGCAATATGAAAAAATCCGTTTCCCGGACACGGCCGGTATCAGCATCAAGCCGGTTTCCAAAGAAGGCACAGCCCGCCTGGTGCGCTCTGCCATTAAATGGTCGTTGGATAATGGACGCAAGGATGTCAGCCTAGTACATAAAGGGAATATCATGAAATTCACCGAAGGCGCTTTCCGGGCCTGGGGCTACGAGATCGCCAAGGGTGAATTCCGCAATGAGATCGTTACCGAGCGCGAGACCTGGATCTTGGGCAATAAGGAAGCCAATCCTGGCCTGGCCGTCGACGAGAATGCCAAGATGATCGATCCTGGTTTTGAAATGATGGCTCCCGATAAACAGCAGGAAATCATCGACGAGGTTAAAGAAGCGATGGGCCTCTGGGAAACGCACGGCGATGGCAAATGGAAGACCAAACTTCGCATTCGCGATACCATTGCCGATATTGTTTTCCAGCAGACGATCACCCGAGCTAAATCATTTGATGTTTTGGCGACGATGAATCTGAACGGCGATTACCTCTCGGATGCGCTGGCCGCCCAGATCGGCGGGATGGGGATCGCCCCCGGGGCCAATATTAATTATGAAACCGGACATGCGATCTTCGAAGCGACGCATGGTACCGCGCCCAAGTACGCCGACCTCGATCAGGTCAACCCCGGCTCTGTCATTCTCTCTGGCGAGATGATGTTCCGTTATATGGGCTGGCACGAAGTTGCGGATCTGATCCTGAAAGGGATGCGCGGCGCAGTGGCAGCGAAGACCGTCACCTACGATTTTGACCGCCTGATGGATGGCGCGACCAAGGTCAAATGCTCTGAGTTTGGCGATGCCATGATCAGGCATATGGATGATTAAGCTTTCAGACATTAGACCTTAGACTTTAGACCTTAGACTTTAGACCTTAGCAAACCCCTCTTCGGAAACGAGAGAGGGGTTTGTGCTAGAATGGAGACGTTGTTACCTTAAATAACCATGAAACGTCGCCTTCTGCTCAAACTTAGTCTTTTTCTTATTCTTGTTGCCCTGCTGGTGGGATTTGCCTATCTGCGATATATCGACTGGCCTTCGTTTGGTGGGGCAAAAGAGGTTCGCGTCTATCTACCCGAAGAATACCCTGTCAAAGACGCGCATCATTACACGCTCCGCAGCTTCATGGACACCTGGGAGCTCTACCGATTCGCGACCACGCCCGATGCGATCAATTTCCTCGTTGAAAATCTCAATCTCGAATCGCATGGTCTTGTTTATGAATTCCCCCTGATCGTTTCAAAGCCTCCCCCATACTGGTGGAACCCGGAGCTCTTGCGCGAAGCCGAATACTTTTCAAGCCGAGAGCGAGCCCCAGATGGGCGCCTTTATGATCTGCTCTACTCTATGGAAAGGGGAATTGTTTATTTGATCCGCTTTGATGGGTAGGAACGCTAAGGTAGTTTTCTTGTGATAAATCTTCCATCCAATGTTACCGAACAGAAACATATTGACCACTACGTTGTGACATGTATTGATTACACTTAGAATATTCAATTTTATCTGAAAGAGGTGTAAACAATGTTTCTAAATAAATACTAGCCACCTGACAGTTTTGCATCAACGGTAGGTACACATCGAAATGTTGAATAA
>JACKQG010001110.1_pt1 | contig 36129 bp, 33 predicted proteins | sample 8237621 | NCBI WGS metagenome assembly JACKQG01 (sample SAMN15677084, study PRJNA649215) | marine metagenome | biome: marine; feature: Black Sea; material: saline water; isolation source: suspended particulate matter (SPM) from the Black Sea western gyre | collected 2013-06-09/2013-06-10 | depth...
ATAAGAATATTCTCCAACGATTGGATCCGACGAAAGTACCCGATTGGCAACAGCCATTTTTTGAAGTGTCTCTTTGAAATCCGATCCGTGTTTGCTTAAGATTTCGTCAATGGTTGTAATTGTGTAATCTGCTTCATAACTGTTATACAAAATGCTATTTTCAAAGATGGTCCTAATAAGAGAGTAATCACCAATATGCTCGGAGATATATCGAAAGAATATACAGCTCCCATACCAATGTCTACTATTCCCTCCTGTATCAAATTCCGGATTGTAGTTTGGATTGTAATTATGATAGGGAGAATAATCCAGAGCAACATTGGGTTCGTTAAACCAAATTTGAAGATATTGGTAGTAATCGTTAACATCGTCGAAGACTTCATCCTCCATCCAGACGGCTGTGGCTTCCAATAGCCAGGTTTTTTCCCATCCGTCGTAACCGAATTGAATTGCATGGAAAAATTCGTGTGCAGCAGTCACCTGAATATTCTCAATTTCGGTATTTTGGAATCCGTTATAATTATTCCGAATTTCCATGTAGCTGGTTAAGGCGTTTTGTTCAGTGATATCAGGACTCTTTTCATTATCTCCTGAATTGTGGAAGGCATAGGATTCAGGCATCACCCACCCGTAATACCCAGGGCTTAATTTGCTGATATATATATCATAAAGACCATTACCTCCATTGTCAACATAATAAGGATACCAGCTATCACTGGGTGGTTCTACAAAACTGAAAGTATCAATTTCCATTTCGTACACCTCCGTAAATACGCTATCAACCGTATTGATATAATCTGGTATTCCATCATTGTCATCATCAGTCAAATCAACCGCATCTTCTCCTGTTAATGTATAGTGAAAACGAAATATTCCTGAATCATAATGTAAATCAAGATCAGATGGTCTGGGAAATGTAGGAGATAGACCGTTGAAGTTTACACCCATTTTAGAAAGAATTTCCTTTCCAGAAGGGGATAGCTTATGATAATTCTCCATAAGAGCTTTCAGCACCGGTGTGCCACATTTTATAGGTTCACTGTTTTTATATCTGTCTGGGAGGATTGGATCGGACTTGAGTCGTGCTACCTGGTAAATGAGTGATTCTTCCAATGTTAAATCACCTTTTTGATAATCTTCCAAAATCTGGTCAATACCATTCAAACCGAAAAGGGAAGAAAAAATAAAGGGAAATAATAGCAGATATTTAAATCTACAAATCACCTTTTTTTTCCTTTAACCTCCCACGCTCACGTAGTTTTTGTTCCTCTTTCTTTATCCGTTTTTTCCAGAGAAATAATCTGACAAATAGGGCTAATAAAAGAATTCCAACCACATAGAAGATGGCGAAATATGTTCCTGATGACATTAATTTTCTTCCTGTGAATTATTGATGTAGTTATTCAGGAAATAGCCACAACCCAGTAATAATAATCCCGAAATCATTTCGCTATTGTTGAATTCGATAACACCTGTAATAAATAATGCCGAGCCTGTAAACATCATAGCAAATGGAATTTTGTTTGTTATGGTTTTAATTGTTGGAGATGTTTCTTCAGGTGGTACCGCCAGTTTTTCACCTTCTAAAGCCTTTATTTTTTCGATGGTGGCTAACGTCTCAGCTAATGGAAGTCTCAAGGTGGCGAGAATATCATCACTCAATTCAGTGTCTATTTCAAAGGTCTCAATTTCTCTTGTTAAACTGAAATTTATCTGAACAGATTCTGGAAGATTTTCATATTGAAGGTCCTGAATAATCCCGGTTGGAGTAAAGTGAAATTCAAGGGTTGTATCAATTATTCCCCCCCATACAGTCATATAAAACCAGTTTGTTTCTGATATCCATGCAGTAACTTGTGATGGAGTAACATTTCCAAATTTATTGATACGAATAATTGTACCGTTTGCTTTTTCTTCAACTGTTATTCCATGAATCGTTACTGGTGAAACCGTTTCTTGAGTCCATATCCTACCTGACCCAATGAGGAGGGGAATAAACATTAGTGTTAAGCCAGTTCGACTATTTTTTGAGAGAAAGTTCATTTACAAAATCAATGTTGCAAGTTAATTTAAAAAGTAGCACAATTCTAAACGAAAAAATTATGCAAAAAATGAGTGTTCATTGTATATTATGAACAGAGGTAACTATATGAAACGCACATTTTGTTATATTGTTCTGACTTCATTTTTGTTTATCACTTTCCCAGAGATCGTATTTCCCAATTCTGTAGAGAATTTACAAGCTCAAACGGATACAAAAAAGGCAAAGGAGAAAAGGAAATCCGAATCTGATGCAGCTTATAAAAAGGGACTTGAAAAAGTAAAGGCTAAGGATTATGAAGGAGCATTAGAGGAATTTCAAAAGGCGTATAAATTGTATCCTACTAAAAAGCTGAAGGGAATTATTAGTAAGGTTCAAACTATTGTAGACAAAAAATTAAAACAAAAGAAACCTGCATCGTCGAAGGAAAGGAAATCCGAATCTGATGCAGCTTATAAAAAGGGACTTGAAAAAGTAAAGGCTAAGGATTATGAAGGAGCATTAGAGGAATTTCAAAAGGCGTATAAATTGTATCCTACTAAAAAGCTGAAGGGAATTATTAGTAAGGTTCAAACTATTGTAGACAAAACACCGAAACAAAAACCTCAAGAGAAAAAAATCATATCAAAGCCACAAATTCCCGAACAACTTTCAGTACCTATGAGAAGTGTTTCTGAACTGTCCGATGAGATATCTCTTGTGCAGAAGGATTTGGATGTAGTAATGGATCGGTTGGGAGAAGTAATCTCGAGGTTAGAGCCCTTAAAAAAAGATAAGTCAAAAAAATATAAACCATATAGAATTAAGGTGACTGAAGAAAGGATTCAGAAGCAGCCGGAAGATTTTGCTTCCCTGCGAGAACTTGCCCTTGAATATGAGCGAAAGGGGGCTATTTCCCGGGCAAGAGATATATATCTAAGAATGATCTCAGAAGATCCCTCAAAAGCTGATTATCACTATTATTTGGGATCACTTTATTCAAGAAGTGGGCAGCGTAATAAAGCTAACTTGTATTATAATGAAGCATTAGAGTTTGATCCAAATCACCCAGCTACCATCTCTGATTTATCGATGTTTACCCATATAGATTCAATGAAAGTTGCGATTAACAGAATTCGTAGGAATTTGGATGCTGGTACTTATGAAGAAGTTCTAACTCTGTGTGATGAAGGTAAACAAAGATACCCTAACAATTATATTTTTTCATACCTTGAGGGCAAAGCCTACGAAATAATGGGTAACATTAAAAAAGCAAAAAAATTGTACATAGAGAGTATAAATCTTACCAGGAGAGAGGTTGATCCTTTAGTTGCTCTGGGGGATTTATACTTTGATCAAGGAAATTATCTCTATGCTTCTGTTACTTATGCAAAGGTATTATCATTGAAACCTTATGACATAGATATCGGTTATAAACATGGTCTGAGTTATTTCTATGCCTTTGAATGGTCTAAAGCAACCTCTGCCTGGGAAGATCTACTCCATTATGCACCCAATCATCTTCAGGTTAAACATTTACTCCCTCAAGCATATTATATTATGAGTATCGATTACAATAGGATCGGTTATGCTGATCTAAGTCGTAAATATCTTACCTCCGCACTCTCTGTGAACCCGCGTTCTTGGGAGTGGTTGGCAGAGGCTCTTAAAAATGCGGGTAAATTCTATAGAACGCAAGGTCTCTACTTTGAAGCATTGGATGCCTATCAGGAAGCTGTTGAGATTGTCCCTGAGAATTCTGAAAATTATAATGGTCTTGGGATTACCTATTGGGAAATGGGGGAGAAAGATATGGCTATAACCGCATGGGAAAGAAGTCTTGCGCTTCAACCTGATAATAATAGCGCCAAGGGATGGCTAATTATTGCCAGGAGACAATCGGAGTAATCTATACCTTTCAAGCTTAGATATTAATGGCTATGTTCTATGAAACAACTGAATAAACACATAAATCAATTTGTAGCCCCGTCCTTCAGGGCGGGGTCAAGAATATGAACAAACGTTGTTACCCCGATTTTTTCGGGGTTATTTCCAAAGGAAGCGCTTATACAATAAAGGGCGTAAACGCCCTTACTTGTTTTAGCGATTTTATTCCCCGCCCTGAAGGACGGGGCTATGGATATCATCAATTCCGTTACCCCAGAATGTAGCATTAAAACAGTTGATAATTAGAACACAGCCATATTAATCTGAAAATAATATTCCCATCTGTGATAATAAAGTTGATTAATATATTTATCTTAAGTATAACTTTAAGTACATTTAATCTTTACGGAGCAGTTAATCAAATCAGCCAAGATTCCAAGGATTCAATACCGGGAAGCAATTTTATATGGGATGGAATAAACGCATTTTATAACTATGAATTTGTTAAATCTGTAGAGATTCTTTCAAAAGCAAAAGAAGCATACCCAAATCATCCCGCGGTCCATTTTGTATGGGGTACATCTGAATGGTTGAGAACAATCGCTTATGTGGGACATGAAAAAAGTTATTCAATTTTGAAGAATCATTTGATGGAAATTATTCCCATCTATGAGGAGTTAACCAAACAGTTTCCTGACAATCCACAATACGGACTTTTTCTGGGTTCAGCTCACGGATTAAAGGCTCGAATTCATCTCGGGAAAAAGGAGTGGTTTGGCGTTTTGTATGAGGGATATACAGGATACAGAATCGTAAAAGAGATTCACAAAACATATCCTGATCTTGGAGATGCATACCTTCCTTTAGGAATTCTTAATTTTTATGTGGGATCCAGCTCTAAAATAATTCAATTTGTTGCAGGATTATTAGGAGTTGAAGGCGATCGGGAATTGGGGATTAATCAGATCAAGACAGCTGCCAGAACCGGGGAGTATTCTTGGATTGAAGCTGAAACTATTCTGGCGTTTATTTATTTATGGATTGATGAGGATTATAATTCATCATTACAGGTTGTAGCGAAATTGCGAGACCACTTTCCAGGAAGTTTTTATTATCAACATTTATATACCGAGAGTTTAATACGATTAAATAAATTAGATAGGGCAGAACAGAATCTGTCAGTTATGGATGAAATGTTAGAACGTCTCCCCCCAAATTCAAAGAGGGGCTGGAAACCTTCTCATATCTATCAGAAAGCATTGTTACAATTTTATAAGGATAATTACAACAAGGCGATGAAATTGGTAGATGTATCCATCAAAGAACAAGATACTGAGTTTGATACCAATCTTGCCTTTGCCTATCTACTCAGGGGTAAATTATATGACTTAAAGGGGGAGAGAAGGTTAGCTATGACGGATTATCATGAAGCGATAAAGTTAGATAATTATACATCTGCTGTCCGGGAAGCAGAGATTTATCTAAAATCACCATTTAAAAAAGATTAAGGGAGGAATAAGTGAAAACCAGGTTGATTATTATTGCTGTTGTGGTCCTTTTTGGGGGCTGTAAGCAGCAATCTAATTTCTCACAACTTGAGTTGGGGAAAATGAGAGTAGGATTTGATGTTGATGATACTATTGTGTTTTCCAAGTTTACTTTTGAACATGAAAAAGCCATAGATAATGAAGGACGAACAGATTATGGATGGGTAAATCAACATGACGGGGAATATTCCACAATTATTAAACCCATAAAACAACTCATATACTTTTTACGGGATCAAGGGCATGAGATTTATTTCGTTACATCACGTCCCGGGGAAAATGGTAAATTTCTTGCTGATTTTTTAAGCGATTCATTGGGGTTTTTAATACGAAAAGATATTGAACTTTTTTTCTCTCCAAAAATAAAGGATCCCATAACAGGTAAGCGATTTACAACAAAACATGGAATAATGAAAAAATTAAAACTTAATCTCTATTATGGAGATTCTGATACCGATATGATTGCTGCCACTATTGCGGGAATTCGAGGTGTAAGAGTGGTAAGAGATCCGCAATCCATTGAATCTTACAGCTCCAATTATTTCGGGGATATACAAATGGCTCAACAGAAGGGTGGAATGATCACACCTGAAATCTATAAAGATTTCCTGCGTGCTGGAGTAGGACCGTATGGTGAAACAATTTATCCGATATTTCAACCTGAATAATTTACCCTGTGGAATAAATAGTAAAAAACAAACCTGCATTGAAAAAGCGTTAGTATTCCGCTGGGTGAAAGAACGTTTTAATGATTAGTTAATCGGTCAGACCCATCAGGCGCTGTACTGATGCCCGACTGATAAGTGCTTGAAAATTGATAAAGTTATTAACAACCTGATTTAACTGCCTTTCAATTGACTGAGTATTCGATGAACTAATTGTCTCTAATAGGTCAGAAAGGTATTTAAAAGGGGGTTGGTAGAATTGAGATACCTCCAAATTCTAAAAATAGCCAGAGAAATATTCAAAGAATCATAGTAATCAACCACACCAAATACCATAGTTTTGTCTAACAAATCTCCAGCCCGAAAAATCGCAAAAGAAGCCACCATTTCGATTGTGGGAATGGGGTTTGGCAATGCTGTCCGTTACATATTTACTGCCCTATTAGCTCGCTGGGTGGGATTAGAATATCTTGGTATTTATTCGCTAGCTAATGCAGTAACACGGTTTGCGGAAGTTTTTGGTAAAGCTGGGATGGAAAGAGGTATTCTTCGCTTTGTGAGTATGAAGAAAGAACCTGGGAAAGAAGATTCTATCAAAAAGAACATCCAATCAACTTTAAAGATGGGATCGATTTTTGCATTTATTGTTATGGCTGTACAGATGTTATTATCAGGATGGCTGGTATCAACTATTTTTCACGGTTCCTCACTTTTAAAAACTGTCATTATTGTGAATGCTATTTCTTTACCCTTCACTGTAGTTACAATGATAGCTGCTTTTGCTACGCAGGGATTTAAGCTACTAAAGTACAAGGTTTTTGTTACTAATATGTTAGCACCTACTGTTCTATTGCTCACTATGATTACAGCTTATTTTTTAATCTCATCGGAAATGGCGATTATTTTACCTTTACTGATCTCAGCGATAGTGAGTTTTATCGTCATGTTATTCTTTTTGAAGAAACTTACTGGCATAAGTTTATCACAGGTTTTTCCAGCAGACTTCAATTCAGAAATAATCCGGTTTTCGTACCCGCTGATGTTTGTGACGATTATTGGTACATTTATGCACTGGATGGATGTCACAATGCTTGGCTATTTCACCAATACGGAGACAGTGGGGTTATATTATCCAGCAGCCCGTACAGCTGGCTTACTACGAGCAATTCTTCTGGCGTTTATGAGTATTTTCTCGCCTATGTTGTCTGAACTTTTTGCTCAAGAGAAACGAGACGAGATGAGTCATTTATTCAAATTAGTTGTCAGATGGATCCTGACCTTAGCTGTGCCATTTACTATTATATTTATTTTATTCTCAAAAAAAGTGATGTTGTTATTTGGTGGGGAGTATGTTCAGGCAGCAAATGTTCTGATTGTATTAACTCTTGCGACTTTTATACAGTCGTTTATTGGTGCAGGTGGACCAGCTTTAACAATGATGGGTCATCCTAAAGTCAATTTGATAAATTCTTCGATTGTAGTAGTAATCAATGTTATTTTAAATATATTGTGGATTCCAAAGTACGGGATTATAGGAGCTGCCTGGGCAACGTTAGTTTCATTATCCACTCTTGGAATTATACGATCTATTGAAGTGTGGTATCTACTTAAGTTACATCCAATTACCTGGAAATTAATGAAACCAGTCACTTCTGGTTGTATTACGTATGGTCTACTGTTTGTAATTAAACCGTATCTGATGCCTTATCATACATTAATAACGTTGTTGATCTCAACTGTAGTTACCTTATTGATTTATTTTGGGATACTATGGCTGTTAAAATTAGATTCTGATGACAGAGAGGTCTGGTCTGCTTTATTAATGATTACTAATTTTTCAAAAAAGAAATAATCGTTATATGAAAAAATTCATTGACCTGCGAAATCCTGATTTTGTAGTTGTTCTGGGTTTTATCCTGTTAATTTGTATACTGTTTAGTCCTGTTATTTTTCAGGGGAAAATGTTTGGCTCTCCCGATTCACTGAATCCAAAAGCTGCATCAAATATACTGAATAAAAAAGCTGAGGAGACGGGTGAGTTTCTTCTATGGCAGCCGTGGATTTTCAGTGGTATGCCAACAGCGGAAGCATTTACGAATATCAGTAAGCTTTACTTTCCGTATTATATTTTCAAATTACTATTCATTCCTGGACTATTCATACAGCTAATCCATTTAATATTTTGTGGTGTGGGGGGATATTTAGTCGGCAGGAAATTTAACCTATCAACGATTTCTGCATTTTTAGTAGGGGCGGGATTTATGATCACCCCTTTTATTTTAAGAATGATCGTATTTGGTCATGGCAGTAAGATGATGACCGCGTCTTACCTTCCGTGGATTTTCTTGTTAACACTGAAATTGTTTGAAAAACATCGAATAATAGATATGGGTTTTCTGGCAATACTGCTGGGATTTCAGCTTCAACGGGGACATGCCCAGATTGTTTATTACACATTGATGTTCATAGGAGCTTATGTTTTATACCAGATTATAGTCGCTATTATCGATACAAAAGAACTTCAATCTGCTTTTAAAGGAACGGCATTATTTTTAGGTGCTATGGTATTAGCATCTGGAATGGCGATGTTGGTATATTTGCCGTCAATGGAATATGCACCGTATTCTGTTAGGGGAGCGGGAGTAAGTGGGGGTGCTGATTATGGCTATGCTACAAACTGGTCTTTTCATCCGAAAGAGATGATTACGTTTTTAATTCCTTCTGCCTTCGGTTTCGGGGGACAAACGTACTGGGGACATATGCCTTTTACGGATTTCCCCAATTATATGGGTGTTATTATTTTACTACTTGCTATTATTGGGTTGGTTCGCCGATGGGAGCAAGTAACATGGTTTTTCTTAGTAACCTCCATTTTAGCTCTTTTAATTTCATTTGGGAAACACTTCAGCTTGGTTTTTGACTTTTTTTACAATGTATTCCCATTTTTCAGCAAATTTCGTGTTCCGACTATGATTCTGATTCTCCTGCAGTTCAACGTAGCGATTTTAGCAGGCTTCGGATTAGATAGTTTATTAACGCTTAGAAAAAATGTAATTCCAAGATGGATATGGATACTGGCAGGAGTATTAGGTTTTTTTACATTGGTGTTGGTAATTGGAGAATTGTTCTTAAAATCAATCGTGAGTTCTGGTTTTACTGCTCCCAGAACGCAGGATCCTAGAATGATTCGAGCCATCAATGCTCTGCGGTGGGATCTCTGGTACGAAGATGCGTGGATTATGATTTTGTTTGTTACCGCATTCCTGGCTATGATTTGGCTTTGGATTAAACGAATGGTAAATCGAAATCTATTTCTGATTGGAATCGTTGCTGTAACCATTATTGATATTGGGATTGTAGATCAAAAAATTATTCAGCCATCTCGCAAATCCGGTCGGGCTTCACAACTCATCAGCTCCAGAGTCATTCAGCGATACTTACAACCAGATAAGGTCATCAAATTTTTACAGGAGGATAAGGAGGGTCAATTCAGGATTTATGCTGTGGGACAATTGTTTAACGAATCACGATTTAAGGCATTTGGGATTGAATCAGTGGGAGGGTATCACGCAGCAAAATTGAAAGTTTATAACCGATTTCTTGAGAAGACTCGTAAAGCTTCAACCATACCTCTTATGAAGATGTTAAATGTTAAATTTTTAGTAAGCCCTCAAGAAATCAAACATCCAGACTTGGCCTTCGTTTATCAGGACAAATTGCTAACTGGACGGGGCTATATGAATGTATCTATTTACAAACTGAAGAAGAATCTTCCGAGAGCATGGTTTGTTCAAGATGTTAACCATTTAGCTGACCAGGGCGAACTTTGGAGAGCTATTTCAGATCCTTCCTTTGACCCAGATTCGATAGCCTATGTGACAGAGCAAATAGATATTTCTGACGATTTAGGGAGAGGAAGTGTGGAAGCAATTAAAACCACTATTCACCAATTATCTATCGAAACGTCTTCAGATACGCTTGGATTTTTGGTCGTTAGCGAGGTTTATTTTCCTCTCAGGTGGAAGGCAAGTATTGATGGAAAACCTGCGGAGACGATAAAAGCAAATGGAGTAATTCGGGGCGTTATTGTTCCAGCTGGGGAACATAAAGTAGAATTCAACTACGATAAATCGTCGTTTCACAACGGAATAAAAGTTTCCCTTATATCATTTTTTATTTCGATATGTTTTATTTCTTATGGGATAATTAAGAAAAGACGTGGCCGTTAAATAGACGTCATTTTTTACGATACATAAAATAATTACTACATTGAGATCACTTATATTTTTTGTAATTTTGCCGACCGAATAATTAAGTAATAAATCATTTCAGGAGATATTAATAAATGATCGAACCACACGGTGGAAATCTTGTTGACTTAAAGACAATCGCAGCAACTGAGGATTTACGCGAAAACTCATCACTGGTTTTAACGGAACGTGGACTGGCAGATTTTGAAATGCTGGCAACCGGCGCTCTCAGTCCTTTAACCGGTTTTATGGCGAAGGATGATTATCTCTCTACCATAAATAATATGCGTCTCTCCAACGGATTGGTATGGAGTATCCCTATCACGCTTCCAATCACTTCGGATCAGTATGCTGATTTGAAAACGGCAGATGAAATAAATTTAAAAGATAGTACAGGTAAAGCTCTGGGAAAGATTTTTGTATCTGATATTTACACCTATGATAAACATCTTGAAGCGGAAAAAGTGTATCAAACCACCGATGATAAACATCCGGGAGTAGCTGCTTTGCAAATGCAGGGGGAATATCTGATAGCGGGGGAGGTGGAAGTGTATTCACTTCCTGAATATGATATATTTCAGGAATATCGTTTAGCACCTGTTGAGCTGAGGAAAGTCTTTCAAGAAAAGGGGTGGCAACGGATTGTTGGATTTCAAACCCGAAATCCCATTCACAGGGCTCATGAATATATCACTAAATGTGCTCTGGAAATCGTGGATGGACTATTGATTCATCCTCTGGTGGGTGAGACAAAGTCAGATGATATTCCAGCATCTGTCCGAATGGAATGTTATAGAGCCATTCTTGATAATTATTTCCCGCACCGACACACTGTTCTTGCTGTTTATCCTGCTGCGATGCGCTATGCTGGTCCGAGAGAAGCGATATTTCACGCTATCACAAGGAAGAATTACGGATGTACGCACTTCATAGTTGGTCGTGATCATGCGGGAATTGGTAACTATTATGGTACCTATGATGCCCAGAAGATCTTTGAGAATTTTACCCGTGATGAACTCGGTATTGAGCCGCTCTTTTTCGAGCATGCGTTTTATTGTAAACGAACAGATTTGATGGCAACGACAAAGACATCAAGAGCTATGGATCATGAGAAGATATTTTTAAGTGGTTCTAAAGTACGTGAGATTCTGAAAAGTGGAGGACGATTACCTGAAGAGTTTACTCGTCCAGAAGTTGAAGAGATATTAAGGAGGCACTACAGCAATGAAAAAAAGTAATCCATTAAAACCAGGTGATAACAATTTAAAAGGAGTTGGTATCTGGATGACCGGTTTATCCGGTGCAGGTAAAACAACTATATCAATATTTTTGGAAAAAAGGCTCATTGAAATGGACTATCGAGTTCAAAGACTTGATGGTGATATTGTTAGACAGGATTTGACAGCTGACCTTGGGTTTAGTAAAGAAGATCGGGATAGAAATATCCAGCGGGTATCATTTGTCGCCCATTTACTGGTTAATCAGGGGATTGTTGTTCCCTGTGCCTTTATTTCTCCTTACTGGGAAGAGAGGCAGTACGCGAGGGATAAAATCGGCCGATTTATTGAAGTTTTTGTAGAGTGTCCACTGAAAGTATGTGAGAAGAGGGATGTAAAAGGTTTATACGCCAAAGCAAGAGCAGGTGAAATTAAAGGTTTTACTGGTGTTGATGACCCTTACGAGATACCGAAAAATCCTGAAATTGTAGTTCATACTGACAAAATGACTTTGGAAGATGAAGTTGAAATAATTATAGATTACCTTAAAGAACACAACTATATTGTTTAATCACTCCCTGGATTCACAGAAATTACTTTCACAATGAAATCAATGGTGGAAAAATGAAAATTTACCAACAGGTTGGGAATATCAAAGCAGCTCTCTTTCTGGGTGGTATCCTTCTTGTTGGTAGTTTATTGTTTTATACTCAATCAATAATTGATGATCTAAGAAAAGAGAGCAGAGAAGTTGTGTCTCTGTATGCTCAACTTATGGTCCACGGGGTTACAGAATCTGAGGATGCAGAACTTGATTTCATTTTTCGTGAGATTATCCAGAAGGTCAAGTTTCCAGTCATCTATTCTGGTGATGATAACATCCCTATCAACTGGAGGAATCTAACTGGAGATGAAACGTTGGATGTTGAGGTTGTACAAAAATATATGGTACAAATGGATAAACAGAATTCTCCAATACCTCTTGTGTATTCTTTAAAACGTGGTACAGGGCAGGCCGAGGAGCTGGTATTGGGATATTTTCACTATGGTGATTCAAAATTAATTCGACAGCTCCAATGGTTACCCTATATTGAGATCGGTGCGGTGGCATTGTTTATATTTTTAGGATTTGTTGGATTTCAGGTCATTCGGAATAATGAGAAACGGAATATATGGTTTGGTCTGGCAAGAGAGACAGCTCACCAGTTAGGGACGCCTGTATCTTCGTTAATGGGATGGCTTGATCGAATGAGGGAATATCCAGAAAAATCGAAAGAGATTGTACCAGAAATAGAGAAAGATATGGGTCGATTACAACAGATCAGCGACAGGTTTTCAAAAATGGGATCTCCTCCGAGATTGGAAAAGATAAATTTGAACGAACTTATCCATTCCGTTCTTGGTTATTTCGAACGTCGTTTACCAAAAACAGGGAGAGCGATCTCACTGGAGTTTCAAGAAAAAAAAGATGTTTTTGTACTGGGTAATTCTACTATCCTATCGTGGGCTATCGAAAATATTGTTAAAAATGCTGTGGATTCAATTGAAGGTAATAAAGGTAGAATTTCTCTATCGATTCATTATGATAATCGGAAAGTGGTGCTCAACATAACCGATACTGGAAGAGGAATTCCAAAAAGCGATGTGAAGAATGTGTTTCGTCCGGGTTACAGCACAAAAAAACTGGGGTGGGGATTGGGACTTAGCTTGACAAAACGCATCATCGAGGAATTCCATAATGGAAAAATAAAAATTACTGCTTCTGAAATAGGAGAAGGTACTACATTCGAAGTTCGTCTTCCTACAGATTAATTCATCTTGTATGTATGAGAAAAATAAAAACCCCAATTTTGGGGTTTTATACGTTTAAGGAATTGTGAAAATCTGATTTATACTTGAAGATTTTTAGCTATGAAATCCCAATTGATAATGTTCCAGAATGCTTCAATATATTTCGGTCGAGCATTCCGGTAATCAATGTAGTACGCGTGTTCCCAGACATCACATGTGAGCAGTGCTGTTTTTCCTAAGGTCATAGGAGTTCCAGCGTTGCTGGTGCTCATAATTTCTAAGGATCCATTTTCATTTTGCACCAACCACGCCCAACCAGAACCAAATGTGGTGATAGCTGTTTGCGAGAATTCGGTTTTAAATTCATCAAAGGAACCGAAGGTAGAATTCAGAAGAGATATCACTTCACTTGAAGGTTCACTACCTCCATTTGGACTCAAACAATTCCAGTAGAAGGAGTGGTTCCAGTGTTGAGCACTATTATTGAAAATTCCTCCTGGGGAAGTTAAAATGATATCTTCCAGGGTTTTATTCTCAAATTCAGTACCTCCGATAAGTTTGTTGAGATTATCGATGTACGCTTTATGATGTTTTCCATGATGATAGTCCAGGGTTTCTGAAGATAGAAAAGGTTCAAGAGCGTCCTTTTCAAATGGAAGTTCAGGTAATTGATGTAACATTTTTCACTCTCCTTTATAATTTTTCAGACATTTTTCACCCGTTGTTACTTCAGTAATCCTGCGAAATTATCGTAACCTTTGGGGTTTAACAAATAGATATTTGTTATTGTTCCCTATTGATGTCGCTGTCTGATAAATGCTGGAATATCCATATCATCATCGAAGTGAAGGACTTGGCTATCGTCTTCCGAATTATCTATGCTTTTACTTTCTACTTTTTTTGCGAATGTAGGAGTATTATGCTGGTTGTGAACCGCAATAGCTTCAGCTCGAAAACGAGGAATTTTTTCAGTCACAGTTGATTTTTCAGCTTCAATATATTTCGGTCTTCGGTTGAATCCCGTAGCAATCACTGTTATACTGATTTCCCCATCTTTTATTGTAGGATCAATGACGGCACCGAAAATGATATTAGCATCCTGACCAGCTTCCTCGAATATGATGGAAGTAGCCTCGTCAACTTCATGTAGAGTTAGATTGTCCCCGCCAGTGATATTAACAAGAACTCCCTGAGCACCACTAATATTAACTTCTTCCAGCAGAGGACTGGAGATGGCTTGCTGGGCAGCTAATACAGCTCTTTCCTCGCCAGATGCAATTCCTGTGCCCATTATAGCGTCCCCCATATCTCTCATTATTGTATCCACGTCGGCAAAATCAAGGTTGATAAGTCCATGGACACTGATTAGATCTGAGATTCCTTTGGTAGCTTGAAGCAAAACAGCATCGGCCATACTGAAGGCTTCGATGATTGTTGTAGATTTATCAACAATGTTGAGAAGTTTTTGGTTAGGGATGACGATTTGAGTATCGCAGCTTTTCTGCATCTCCTCAATCCCAGCAAGAGCCCTGTCCATTCGTTTTGGTCCTTCAAAATGGAATGGTTTTGTAACAACTCCTACTGTGAGAGAATTAGACTCTCGGGCGATCTGGCTGATTACTGGAGAAGCTCCAGTTCCCGTACCACCACCCATTCCTGCAGTAACGAACACCATATCAGCACCTTCGATAATGTTTGCTACCGCCTCCCTTTCCGACTCAATAGCCTCTCTTCCTAAATCAGTTTTGGCTCCAGCTCCTAATCCCTTCGTCAAATTCTTCCCAATCTGGATTTTTGTTTCAGCCTTGTTGTTGTCAAGATCCTGAGCATCAGTGTTGATTGCTATAAATTCTACTCCTTCAAGACCTGACGAAATCATTCGATTAAGAGCGTTTCCACCTGCACCACCTACACCTATGACTTTTATCTTTGCTTTCTGATCTCCCAGACTATCGAACTCAAATAGCATGTTCGATCCTCCTTTCTATTTTATTGTTGGTTAATGAAGATTATTTTGAAATGGTTTTTTTCTCTCTTATGGTTGTTGAATATCAATGAATTTTCAGTTGATATTAAAATGGATGTACAAAGTAAATCCATTAGAGTAACTCCCCAAACCAATCCTTCACCCGTTGTAATACCTGTCTAAGAATGGTGTCTTCACTGTCTCCCAGGTTGAAATCTTCCCCCATAATAGAGTCGTACTGGATCAGTCCAATAGCTTCAGCATAAATGGGACTGGCTGCTATATCTACGACGCCACCGATTCCCTTCGGAATCCCGATTTTAACAGGACCTCCAATAACTTCCTCTGCAAGACTTGTTATATTCCGTAACAGGGCACCACCTCCAGTCAGAACAACACCGAAAGTAAGGGGATTCTTGACATCTGACCGAAGTATCTCAGTTTTTACTAGTTGGAAAATTTCTGACATCCTGGCTTCTACATAACGGGATACTTCGTGTTCGGATACATGTCTGGTGACCTCTTCAGGCCCATGTGGTAGTTCAAAATCAAGATCCGTTGAAGCCATAGAAGCCTTTGCTGAACTATACTTAAGTTTGATTTCCTCAGCTTCTTCTAAAGAGACCTGAAGCATCATAGCTATGTCATTTGTGATATTATTACCACCGATAATAATAGAAGCGGTGTGTCTCACTGAGCCTTCGAAAAAGACAGATATATCAGTGGTACTTCCGCCAATATCGATGAGTACAATTCCTAACTCTTTTTCATACGGTTCCAGCGTAGCAGAGGCTGATGCAAGGGGTCTGAAAATAAATCCTATCACTTCAATGCCTGCTTCCTCTACACACTTTGTGATATTTTTAATTGATGAAGAAGATCCGGTCACAAGGTGTACTTTTGCTTCCAATCGTCGCCCAACCATTCCAACTGGATTTTTTATTCCACCCTGATCATCCACCACATATTCCTGAGGTAAAATGTGGATGATTTCCCGATCAATGGGGAGGGAAATCGCTTTTGCCATATCGAGAACACGATTGATTTCAGAATTGGATATTTCGTTAACCTGAGTTATCGGGGGACCATTTTTAGAGATGGCGATAGCCCCCTGAGTGTTGATTCCTCGAATGTGATCCCCAGAAATTCCGACAAAGGAATTTTTAACTTTGACGTTGGCCATCTTCTCAGCCAGTTTCACTGCTTTTTCTACAGATTGTACCATCTCATCCATATTAACAACGACACCCTTTTTCATTCCCCGTGAAGCAACAAGACCTGCTCCCACGAGCTTCATACCGTTTGTTTTCTCATCAGGCTGGGCAATGATACAGCAGACCTTTGTAGTACCAATATCCAGTCCTACACTGATTCTTTTTTCCTGTACCATATCAGCACCTTAAACGTTTTTTCTCTCTTTTATCACAATCTGTCTATCGTATCGCAGGTCGACATAAGTATAATCATAAAGGGAACGAAGACCTTGAATCGTTCGCTCAAAACAGTTGAGCAACCTTATCTGTTGCAATACGCCTTTAGATCCCAGATAGATTTTTGTCGGTTTTTTCGATAAGCAGAGGATATATTCATCCCCAATATTAATTTTTAATTCAGCCAGATTATCATATAGTTTGGGATATAAGTTCTTGATCTCAGCCATTATTTCTACCGCCTCTTGAACTTTCTTTGAAAGGCATTTTTCTCCAATGGGGTAGAGTTCGTCAGCCGGGTTAAACCCCGTTAACGTGGGAACATCAAAATCAAAAATGCCCTCTTTTAAGGGAAGAATAATGCCCTCATCATCCACAAGGTAGTAGGGTGTATGGTCAATGTAGGCGATAGGCTTTCTTTCAAAAATGTCAATTTTTATGGTGGAAGGGAAATCCCGACTGATTCGTGCCGCTTTAATGTAGGGATGTTTCTCAAGATTTGTTCGTAGGATTGTTAAGTTTAGACTGTTAATTCTTGCGTAAGGGGGAATTTGGACCCACTTGGATATTTCGTCCCTTTCAAGATAGTTGTTCCCTGTGATTTTTATCTGTTTCAATGTGTAGTGATCAGTGAATCGAGCCCAGAAAAATGCGCTTACAGACAATGATATAAAACCTCCAACGATGAGAAGCCCAAGCAGCCACCTGGTTGTGGTTAATATCCACTCTGGAAGTTGTCTTTTTCGTTTTCTATTCACCATAATTAGTCTTTTTATGCATCAAAGAAATTATTTGGAAATCCCAAGGTTTCAATTTCCAGATTGAGATAAACTCCAAATTTTTCTTTCACTGTTTTACGAGCAAGTCGAATAAGTTGAGCCATATCTTCGGCGGTAGCATTCCCACAATTAATGAAAAAATTGGCATGTTTTGCGGAAATCTCTGCATCACCCCGATGGACACCTTTTAGCCCAGCTTGATCAATAAGATATCCCGCTGGTTTTGTATCAGGTGGATTTCTAAAAACACTTCCAGCGGAACGATTCTGGATAGGTTGGGAAGTTTTACGACTGGTAATGGCTTGTGACATACGATCCTGAATTTCTTCCTTTACCCCCTTATCAAATTCGAATTCTGCCGAGAGAATTATCTCTTTAGAATCCATGAGAGAGGAATACCTGTAATCAAAAACGACATCCTTTTTTCTGATTCTTTTTTTCTTACCTGATGTGGACATAATGTCAAGGAGGATCAGATGATTTGATATCTCTTCGCCGTATGCACCAGCATTCATCACAAGTGCACCTCCCAAGGTTCCAGGGATGCCCATTAGATTCTCCATTCCGGTAAGATTGTGTTTGGCACATTCTTTAACAAACTTACTCATTATCACGCCACTCTGAACGTACACGTTTCTATCTGGGATCCTTAACTCTTTGAATGTTTTGCGAAGACTGATCACGATACCATCAAAACCGTGATTACTCACCAGGAGATTGGAGCCAGAACCGATGACATAGACAGGAAATCGCTGGGAGTGAGCAAATTTCAATATTGTTTCGAGATCGTTTTCATCAACGGGATATAAAAATGCCGTGACAGGTCCACCAATTCCGTATGTAGTATGTTTGGACATTGGCTCGTTTTCAAGAAATGTTCCTCTTACCATTGTTTTTAATCGATTAAGGTTCACTTTATGTTTTAATGTTTTTCTCTGTTAACAAGTTGACAAATTCATCGTTAATTTTCCAGATATCGCCTGCTCCCATGGTAATTATGATATCACCGGGTGATGCAATTTTTTCAAGTAAATCAACAATAGCATTTTTATCTTCAACCCAGTGGACATTTTTATGCCCAAATCGTTTTGCCGCATCGGTAATGACTTTACCTGTCAGACCCTCGATTGGCTCTTCTCTTGCAGGGTAAATATCAGTGACGATGAGAACATCACTGAGAAGAAATGATCGGGCAAATTCCTCATAAAATTTTTGGGTTCGACTGTATAAGTGTGGCTGAAATACAGATACCAATCTACGATTCCAACCTTGTTTGATTGCTTCGAGGGTCGCCAATACTTCCGTAGGGTGATGTGCATAATCATCCATAACCATTAGGTCGTTAAAAACCCCTTTAATTTCCTGCCGTCGCTGAACCCCCTGGAAAGAATTCAATCCTGTTTGTATAGTTTTAAAATCAAGGTTCAATTCTAGACCAAGTGCCACTACTGCCAGCGCATTACAAACGTTATGCTTCCCCGGAACATTGAGATGTATTTTTCCGAGAACACTCCCATTCTGTTGAACTTGAAAGTTGGTATCCATTTCATTGAAGGCAACACTTTTTGCTTGCAGATCGGCTTGATTTGAAAACCCATAAGAGATAACAGGACGGTGGATGTCTGGTAAAATATTCTGAATGTATGGTTCATCAAGACAGGCTATCACGGCACCGTAAAAAGGGACTGCGTTGGCAAACTGAGTAAAAGAGTTAAAAAGGTCAGTTTTATTCTGATAACACTCCATGTGATCCAGGTCAATGGTGGTAATAATAGAATAGGTAGGTTGTAGTTGAAGAAAACTCCTATCGAACTCATCAGCTTCTACCACAATGGTGTTCCCAGAACCAAGGATGGCGTTGACATCCAGACTTTTTACCACTCCTCCAACAACGATAGTAGGATCAATACCAGCTTCTGTTAGAAGAGCTCCTATCATAGAAGTAGTGGTTGTTTTTCCGTGAGTTCCTGCTACTGCTATACTTCTTTCCTTCAATTTTAATAATTCCCCAAGCATTTCCGCTCGACGAATAATGGGGATATTGTTATCCCTGGCGGCATGAATTTCAGGATTATCAAGTGTTACAGCGGAAGAGTATACAAGAACATCACACTCTTTAACGTTATCGTATGAGTGATTGGTATAAATTGTTGCTCCTTTAGCTTCCAGTTTCTTTGTGATTTCGGTTGGATTGAGATCAGAGCCATAGATTTTAAATCCGAGATTAATCAGAAGTTCAGCAATACCACTCATACCAATTCCGCCAATGCCTACAAAATGGACTTTTTTGACTTTTCCAAACATTACTGATATACCAGCTCTAAAATGTTATCAACAATTGTATTGGCTGCATCTGGTGTTGAAACCGATCTGGCTGCATTTTCCATTTCCACAAGTTTTTCTCTATCGCTCAATAATTGCTCAACTTCGTGAATAAAGCGCTCTTTGGTCAATTTATTTTCAGAAAGAACTATAGCTGCCCCAGCTTTTTCAAGGCTCCGGGCATTTTTAGTCTGGTGATCAGCCGCAGCTCCGTGGAAGGGAATGAGGAGGGAAGGTTTGCCACAATAGGCAATTTCTGAGAGAGCGATGGCGCCTGCCCTTGAAATTACCAGGTCTGCCGCCGCATAGGCAGAGTCCATATGATCGATAAACGGATGTAGGGAAATGGATGAATATTTCGATTCAAAATGTTGTAAATCATCAAAATGAGTGGGACCAGTTTGCCAGATAAACTGGATGTTAAGTTTACCTGCAAGGTAGTCAAGAGACTCTGAAACCATCGAATTAATGAAAAGAGATCCCTGGCTTCCACCAATGATGGTAATGATGGGATGATCTGGATCAAGTTGGAACTTGGACAGAGCTTTGGATCTATTCATCAGCGATAATTCCTTGCGGATTGGATTTCCCGTGAAAACGAAATTTTTTTTTTAAGATAGCGTTCTGTATCGTGGTAACTTATACAGACTCTATACACTCGACTTGCCAGCCATCGGGTGGTAAATCCTGGAAACGAGTTCTGTTCATGGATGAGTGTTGGAATTCCTTTGTGAATTGCCCCTAAAATGGGAAGCCCACTGGCATATCCTCCAGTTCCAATGACGATATCAGGAGAAAAAGTTCGTAAAAGTCTTCTCGTTTTGATGTAGGATCCCATAAATCGTAAGGGAAAGAGAATATTTCTTATCAAAGATGTGATTGAAAGTCCTCTCCCAAAACCCCGGATGTTGAGGAGGGTGAAGGATTCCTCCCTACTTTTAAATTTATCAGCTTCAATCCCGAACTTTGAACCAACAAAATGTATGGCGGAGTCAGAAATTCGTTTTTTTAGAGTATCAGCAATGGCAAAAGCGGGGAAAAGATGACCCCCTGTTCCTCCGCCAGCGATAATTAATTTGATTGATTTATTTTGCAAAGAGGATCCTCGCTCCTTTTTTGTGTCTTACAGACCGTTTTGCCATTGAAATGTTAAGCAAGATACCAATTGTCATCATATTGATTACCAACCCGGTACCTCCAAAACTGATAAAAGGTATGGGCAATCCGGTGGTAGGAACCAAAGCCGTTACTACAGCTGAATTGATGAAAGCATAGGTTATCATTTTCACCGATATACCTATAGCCAGCATGATACCAAAAATATCGGTGCAATTTTTTGATATTTTTATTCCTCTCTGGAAAATGGCGAGGAATAGGGTGAGAATAATAAAGGTGCCGATAAATCCAAACTCTTCACCAATGATTGACATAATAAAATCGGTGTGAGGTTCTGGAAGAAACAGATTTTTCCCCACACTTTCACCAAGCCCAACCCCAAAAAGTCCACCATTTCCCAGACTTGTGAGAGACTGTTTCACTTGATAATTCATCCCACAGAGATCTGATCCAAAAGTAAAAAAAGACTTTATCCTTTCAAGGCGGTAGGGAGCAATTAACATAACAGGAATGATAATCGCTAAGCCTGTACTGCCAGTCGCCAGCAGATGGCTAATTTTTGCTTTTCCTATGAACAGAAGTGTACCCATAATAACTGCAATCATAATGGCTGTGCTAAAATCTGGTTGAATGATAATCAATGCCATTATGAGACCTACCATCACAAGGGGGGGAAGGAATCCATAAATGAAATCATTTATTTGATCTCTCTTTTCATCGATATATGATGCCAGATAGAGTATAATTGCAAATCTTGCAAGATCTGATGTTTGCCATCCAAAAGAACCAACATACAGCCATCTTGCTGAATGTGTGCTTCCCCTTAAGGTATAACTGATTTTAGTAATCAATAGGATAATGATGGTAAATATGAGAAGTGGAGCGGCAAACTTTTTCAACTTTTGGTAGTCAATATGCATAAACAAAAACATAGCAGTTAGACCGATAACGACTCTGATCATGTGACGTTTGAAATAGTGTGTACCGACCCCGAACATATCCATAGAGATATTAATACTGGAACTGAATATCATCACAGTACCCAGCGTAGTAAGCGCCAGTGTTAGACCTAAAAGGGTTTTATCATACTTTTTTGAAGAAACCAGTAATGGCATTAAATGGACTCCAATAGCTCAATTACAGTTTGTTTGAAGATCTCTCCCCGGTGCTCATAATTGTCAAACATATCAAAACTGGAACAGCCCGGAGATAGGAGCACAATATCGTCAGGTTGTGTTTTTGAATAGGCTGTTTTTACAGCCGATTCCAGGGAGGCAACAGGCATACAATAAAACTGCTCACCAAGTGTTTCTATAATTCGATCAGAAGTCTCTCCAATAACAAGAATTGTTTTCACATTGGGTGTGAGGTGTGGAATAAGTTTCGAAAAATCTCCACCCTTATCCCGTCCGCCGAGGATAAGAATGATAGGTCGTGAAAATGAATTCAGAGCCACGTTAACTGATTCAACATTTGTTGCTTTCGAATCATTATAGTAGTCCACTTCGTTAATGGAGCAGATATGTTCAATGCGATGAGGAACTCCACGAAAGGTTGTCATGACTTTCCGAATACTATCCATCGGGACGTTTAATATTTTACACACTGTAGAAGCGGCTAAAAAATTGGCTGTGTTATGTTCACCAGGGAGACTAAGATCTTTAAAATGTGCAATAATATTTCCATGTTTATCTTTAATCTTTGTTGCATTGATGCTGAAAAGAGAATTGGAGTGGTTTTTCAATGTAAAAGGAATCTGCCTTGCTCTGGTGTGTATCCAACTTGTGAGTAATATATCGTCAGCATTGTAAATCACTTTATCCTTATCAGTCATATTTTTCAGAATTTGCATTTTGGCAGTAGCATACTCCTCCATAGAAATGTAGCGATCAAGATGGTCGGGTGTTAGATTCAAGAGTACAGCCACATGCGGCGTAAAGTGTTTGATATGTTCCATTTGAAAGCTGCTGATTTCAAGAATGTATATCCCATTTTCAGGCTCGGTCTCGAGATTTTCTCTGACAATCTGTGAAAATGGGATCCCCACATTCCCTGCGAGGTAGGGGGTGTATGTAGAGAGCTGGCACATTTCGGCTATAATGGTGGTGGTGGTTGTTTTACCGTTGGATCCTGTAATTGCTACAATGGGAAGTTCAGTGAACCAGCTTGCAAGTTCAACTTCACCAATGACTGATATATCCCTCTCCTTAGCGGTGACGATGATGTCAGAATTTTGTGGGACTCCCGGGCTCACAACCATAAGGTCAGTATCATAAATCATTTCGGAGTGAGCCCCCACTTCAATGGTGACTCCTTTTTTTTGTAATGCTTTTACTTCTGGATTATCACCTGGACTTGAATTTTTATCGCTTAAAAATACTTTTGCACCTAAAGTAAGTAATAGTTCAGAGGCTGCTACTCCACTCCGAGCTGCGCCAATAACAGTTACCCGTTTCCCTTTTAATTTGATGTTATTTTTTACGCTGATATCCATTAACGTATTTTGAATGTGGTTAATGATAGTAGAGCAAAAAGGATTCCAATAATCCAGAATCGTATGACAACTTGAGTTTCTTTCCAACCTTTTAATTCATAGTGATGATGGATGGGAGCCATATTGAACAATCGTTTTCCCACTCCATTTCGCTTCTTTGTAAAGTGGAAATAAGACAGTTGTATAATAACGGACAATGCTTCCCAAACGAAAACCCCGCCAATAATAAGAAGGAGCAGCTCTTTTTTTAATAAGATTGCCAGTGTTCCCAAAGCAGCACCTGTTGCCAGAGCTCCTGTATCTCCCATAAAAATTTTTGCCGGAGGAGCATTAAACCATAAAAATCCAAGACAAGCTCCCATCATTGATGATGCATAGATACTCAATTCACCACTTCCAGGTAAATAAACAATGTTTAAATAATTGCTGAAGTCAACACGACCAGAAATGTATGCGATAGCACCAAATGCTACAGCACATATGGCTAATAACCCGGAAGCAAGTCCATCGAGACCATCTGTAAGATTGACAGCATTGGAAGAAGCCATTACCACCAGAATCACCCAAGGAACATAAAAACTACCAAAATTAATTTCATAGTTCTTGAAAAATGGTACTGATGTAATGGATCTGGCACTTTCAAATTCCTGATGAAAATAAATCCAACCTCCGATGACAAGTCCAAGTAATATCTGTCCTACAATTTTGTAACGTGCAACCAACCCTTTATCAAGTTTGCGAACACTTTTTAAATAGTCATCCAGGAAACCAATTAATCCCATCCACACGGTGGCTATTAGAATTATATGGATGTATGTGTTTGTCAGATTTGCCCAGAGAAGAGTGGGGAGAATCATTGCCAGTAAAATGATGATTCCCCCCATTGTAGGCGTGCCCTTCTTATTGAAGTGGGTATCTGGTCCACTTTCACGGATAGATTCAAAAATGAAGCGTTTCTGTAGCGATTTGATAATCAGAGGTCCGATAAAAAAGCTAATAAGAAGTGCTGTAATGGCTGCCATCGCAGCACGAAAGGTGATATAGTGAAAAAGATTGAGTCCGGAGATGTAAGATTTTAGCGGATAAAAGAGATGGTAAAACATTATACCTTGAATACCTCCTCAATGATGGTTTCCATCTCAACCCCTCTGGATCCTTTTACCAGGACAACATCCCCGGATTTGATGATGCTTTTCAGGTCACTTACCAGTGCATCTTTGTCAGTGTAATGAGTGGCAAGTATCTTATCCTTTGCCGCATTAACTGTTGATATAGAATCACTGCCATAGCAGAAAAGTGCATCTACACCAGATTGAACACATTGTTTGCCCACCTCTTGGTGGTAGATTTCTGAGTCCTTACCCAATTCCAGCATATCTCCGAACACAACAATTCGCTTGCCGTTTGCAGGCAGAGAAAAAAGTAAATTGATAGCAGCTGATGTAGACTGGGGATTTGCGTTGTAAGTATCATCGATGATAGTGATATCTTCAAAATGTTTTACCCGGCATCTCCCACTGGTAGGTTCGAAAGTTGGTACCTGTTTCTGAATCGTTTCCCAGCTTACATCAAATGATGCGGCTACGGTACATGCTGCTACTACATTTATTGCAAAAGTCTCATTGTAAGAGTTCAGATTGATCTCGTATCCGTTGATGATTAGAGATAGGGGTTCATTTTTAGGGTGATAAATATCGGAGGAAAAATCACACTTATGTGAAAATCCATAAGTAATTGTTTGAGCTTCTGTCCATAGCGATTTGACGTGTTCATCTTCAGCATTGATAAATGCAATTCCATTCTTTGGCAGGCATTTAAAAAGTTCCCCTTTAGTTTTAATCACATTTTCTATAGTACCAAAATATTGAAGGTGGGCAGGAGCGATATTGGTTATCAAACCGTAGTGAGGTTGAGCGATGTCGCAGAGATAACCAATATCGCCCATAGTATTGGCTCCCATTTCCAATATGGAGAGAGTGTGGTGGTGGGATAGCTCAAGTAAAGTAAGGGGCAATCCAAGGCGGGTGTTGTAATTTCCACGAGTCCCGTGTATTGGACCGGTTGAGGAAATGATATGTACTAAAAGATCTTTTGTTGTGGTTTTTCCATTACTCCCGGTGATGGCAAGAATGGGGGTTTTAAAATTTGTCCGCCAGACCTTCGATAGGATAGAGATAGTTTCTGTTACATTATCAACGGAAATTTGTGGGAGATTAACAGTTGTATCTCTATGCGTAACCAGTGCAGCGGTGCATCCTTTATCTTTGGCATGAGCGAGGTAACGATGACCATCTGTTTTTTCTCCTTTCAAAGCTAAAAACAGATCACCAGGCATCGCTTCAAAACTATCCGTTACTATTCCAGTAATGACTGCATCAACATCTTTTTTAATCTCCACTTCCATCATCTGATGAAATAGATCTGGATCTGGTAAATCAATTCTCATTATTAGCTCTATTAATGACCTCAATGTCTGAGTAAGGGATTTTTTTAGTACCAAAGATTTGATAATTTTCCCGACCTTTTCCCAGTATGGCTAAAATATCATTGGGTTTCATTTGAGATATGGCGTTACGGATAGCATCTGCACGATTTGAATAAAATGCGTGATTGTTTTTCTCGAATCCTGCTGCAATGTCTTTATTTATTTTCTCGATGGATTCAGTTCTAGGATTATCAGGTGTTACAAACACATGGTCTGTATATGTTTCTGCTACAGATGCCATTAACGGACGTTTTTCTGAGTCGCGATCACCACCGCACCCAAAAACGACCCAGAGTTTTCCCCCTCTGGTTAATAACATTCTCAATGAAGATAGAAGCTTTTGATATGCGTCTGGAGTGTGGGCGTAATCAATAATAACGGTTGCACCATTTTTTAAACTAAAACATTCAATACGCCCGGGAACATTTTTACATTCTAATACTCCTTGTTCAATGGCTTTATCTGGAATTCCAAGAGCCCATGCTGTAGATACCGCAGAAAGGATATTTTCAATATTGTGTACCCCGATGAGCGGTGATATGATATTGAGAGTTTTATTGTGAATCTTGATAATACCCGTTATCCCCTCACGGGACATTCCCCACGATTGGTATGTGACATCTGCTTTACCATCCTTTCTAAATGATACCGGAGAAGCTTTTGTAATTTTTTTCAAATTCTCAAAATAGTGGTCATCAGCATTGATAACAGCTTTTCCCGTAGCAGGTATCATTGAAAATAATCTCGATTTGGCTTTAAAGTAATTGTCCATTGTTTTATGATAATCGAGATGATCCTGAGTCAGGTTTGTGAAAACAGCAAAATCGAATTCCACATCATCCACACGATTTTGCGCCATAGAATGTGAAGAGACTTCCATAACTACGTGAGTAATGCCACCTTTGACAAAGAGACGCAAGATACGGTGCAGGTCGATACTGTCAGGTGTAGTGAGTTGTGTATCTGCTTTGAATCCTTCAGCCATTGCTCCAAGGGTTCCGATCAATCCCACTTTAATACCGTATGTTCTAAGAATGGAATAGAGAATATAGCTTGTTGTAGTTTTTCCATTGGTTCCAGTTATTCCAATCACAGTCAATTGGCGAGAAGGATGATCGTAGAAATTCGCAGCAATTCGAGAGAGTGCACTGCGAGGATGTTGAACTATTACCAGAGGTGTTTTAGGTCTATATGTTTCCACCTTTCCATTATCATCAGGTGAGATTACCACAGCAGCACCTTGTTGGATTGCGTCTGAAATGAAATTGCTGCCATCCACAATGGTCCCGGGAATGGCAACAAACGCTGTACCAGGCCAGACATGACGAGAATCAACGCAAATTGACTGCACAGGTATATTAAAGGATGTGTCAGACAGTATCTTCACGCCATTAAGAATGTGGTTTAAATTATTCATTATTTCAGTAATATTTTACAAATGGAGTTTGTTTTTACCTTTTTGCCCGGACTTGGAAATTGGGAATAAACTGTTCCTGAACCGCTCGCCATTGGACGTAATCCCGCTTCCTGCAAGGTTGAGATAGCGCTCCTGAGACTCTTTCCCCGAACTTCTGGGATGATAGCAATTTTGTTAGGTGAGGTAGAGATAGGAAAAGATGAGCTTGTCATTAAAGCTAAAGATTTTTCGATTTTCTCTTTTGGCTTTTCTGTAGTTGAAGAAAACAAAAATTGATTCTCGTTCTCAGGTGTTAGACCTTTCAGTTTGTGGACAAATATGTTATCGTTGATATTGAGTATCTGATTCATCACATTTCGAAAAGTAGGTGCGGCGCTTACTCCTCCCCAATGTTTACCTTTTTCAGGTTCTTCCAGAACGATAACCGTGACAAATTGGGGTTTATCGGCAGGTAAAAATCCAACGAATGATGAAATAAATTTTGTATCAGAGTAGGCACCATTGATATACATCTGTGCCGTTCCAGTCTTTCCTGCAACTTTCCAACCTCTGATCTTAGCATTTGTTCCTGTTCCAGAAGTCACAGCTCCCTGGAGCATTGCGGTCAATTTTTTCATTTCATTCTTGGATGTAATTTTTCGAACTACTCGAGGTGAGTTTTTAAAAATGACCCTTCCAGAGGGATGGATGATCTCGTCAACAAGAATTGGTTTCATCAGAAATCCACCGTTAGCTATAGCAGCGTAAGCATAAGCTAATTGAAGAGTGGTGACTGAAACTTCGTGTCCAAGGGATATCTGAGCGAGTGATACAGCACACCATTCATCAGTAGGATGGAGGGTACCAGAAGTTTCACCGGGCAACGAGATACCTGTAGGAGAACCAAATCCATATTTTCTCGCAAATGTGTAAAGGATATGCTCATCGAGAGTTTTAGCTATTTTTATAATTCCAACATTACTAGAATGTTCAATAATTTGAGAAAACGTTAGAAGGCCAAAGTCACTCCAATCCCGAATTTTTAACCCTCGAAAAGTAAATCCGCCATCTTCGCAGTAAAATTCGTCAGTAGTAGCTACGGTTTTTAGTCTCAATGCAGCTGTGGCGGGGACAATCTTGAAAGTAGATCCCGGTTCAAATTTGTCTTCAACAACACGATTTCTATAAGTTTGTTCAGGATATACGGCACGATTATTGGGATTAAAATCGGGGATAGATACCATTGCAAGAATTTCACCATTGTTTGGGTTGATTATAATTCCCATTGCTCCCGTGGCATTTACTTCTTCCATCTGTATTAACAGTTCATTTCTCAGGATGGTCTGGTATTCAAGGTTTACGGTTAGAACAACATTACTACCATCTACTGGATCCTGGCTTGGATACGATTCGTTGATGGATGATTTTCCTCTTCCATCTCTTTGCAACATCATCCACCCATCCTTTCCCTTGAGGTAATCATCATATACTTTTTCAATACCCGAAAGACCGGTGTTATCCGTATCTGTAAAACCAATTAGCTGAGAAGCGATATTCTGGTATGGATATGAACGATATCCGTGGCGATGTATCACAAGTCCTTTGTCTTTGATAGCAAGAAGGGAGTTGCTGATGCTGCTTCTCAGGTTTCTCTCTAAATATTTGAAGGTTTGATTCGAATTCAACAATTGTGTGTAATAATCTGTTGTCCTGCCAGTAATTTCAGAAAAGGTAGAGCTAAGAAGTTGTTTATTCTCAACAAGGTGTGGATGTGCAGCGAAGTCATAATGGATAGCATCTTCAGCAAGTGATTGGAGATTTCGATCGTATATAGTTCCTCGTAGGGATGGAACAGTAATTTTATTATATCCCTGAATAACCATCTCGTTTTTAAGTTCATTGGACTTAATAACTTGAACATAGAAGAAGCGGATCAATAATCCAGCCCACGTAAGTACCACAAAGGAAGAAATAAGCAGGATTCTTGGACGGTATTTCAAAAAAGCTTTCGTCATTATTGTTTATTGAAATCTTTTAGCAATTCAGGATCTACAAATACTACGAGAGATTCTGGTGCGGGGGATACCATCTGAAGTTCCTTTTTTACAATTTGACTAATCCGGTCAATTCTGTTCAATCCTGCAATATCATTGTGGAGATCTCTGTTCTCTTCAATTATATTATCACGGATACGTCTTAATGCTTCATTTTCACGACAGGTAATATTGATTTCGTTATATACCCAGAGATAAGTAAGAATTCCAGAAATGGAGAATAACGTAATCAAGAAGAATAACACAGAGTTGATAAACTCCTGTTTCCTTTTGGATCGTCGAGTTTTTTTGATTGTTCTTATTTTTTTCACTATATTTTTTCCGCTACACGAAGTTTTGCGGCTCTGGCTCGTCGATTTCTTCGTACCTCCTCTTCGGAAGGTACTATGGGTCGTTTCGTTAAGACTTTTAGTGATGGTTTTATTCCACATTGACAAATAGGGATATCTGGAGGGCAAACACACCCTTTCTCAAGTTCTTTAAACTTTTGTTTGACTAACCGGTCTTCCAGGGAATGATACGAGATGATAGTTATTCTTCCTTTGTTGTTGAGATAATCCGCAAAAATATTCAAAAAGTTTTTTAATATGGTGAGCTCATCATTTACAACTATTCTAAGAGCTTGAAAAATTCTGGAAAGAGTTTTCGTAAGGAATGAATCTCCTATTACTGATTGTATGATATTTTTGAGATCTGAGGTGGTGGTAAGAGGGAAAGTCATTCGTATATTTACAATTTTTTTAGCAATCTTTTTTGCATTTCGTTCTTCTCCATATTTACGAAATATTTCTGTGAGATAGGTATCATCTTTCGTGTTGAGTATGTCTTTCGCTGTGATTGAATTTTTTCTGTTGAATCTCATATCCAGAGGTCCATCCATTCGATATGAAAACCCACGTTCTGGGGAATCAAGTTGCATAGATGATATACCAAGATCCAGAAGTATACCATCCACTCCTTTAATGTTGATTGATTCCAGAAATTGAGGGAACTGGTCGTAAGAAGCGTGGACGAGGTGACATTTTGAAGAGGCTGGGAGGGACGTTTTACAACGTTTAATTGCCTCTTCATCCCGGTCAAATCCTACAAACGCACCTTTTTTGGAAAGGATTGAAATGATCTCTGCAGCGTGACCGGCAAGACCGAGAGTCCCATCCAGATAAATACCACTCGGACGAATGTTCAGAAATTGAACAATCTGATCCTTTAAAACGGGGATATGGAATGTTCTGTTGGATGTCCATATCTGAGTCAAGTTTTATAAAATTATTTTATCCGCTAGATCCTTGTATTCTTCAGGATCAATTCTGAGTGAAGTTTTTTCAAGTTCGTTTAGGATATCAGGATTCCACAATTCAATCTTGTTTACCATTCCAATAATCGTAACCTCCTTTTCCAACTGTGCATAATTCTTAAGAACTTGGGTCAATTGAATTCTTCCTTGTTTATCAAATTTTACCTGGGCGGCATAACGGGTGATACTTCGGATAAAAGAGCGATAAACTTTAGAGGCAGAAGAGAGGTTACGTAATCCATCTTGAACTTTTTTCCATTCTTCCAGAGGATAGGCAACAATACACTGATCCATCCCTCTGGTGATGTAAAAGATGTTTTTATTTTTCGGGGTAAGAGCATTTCGAAATTTGGAAGGAATGTTGACCCTATCTTTTGCATCAATTGAGTATAAGTACTCACCTGTAAATGTATTTTCTATAACCATGTGCCCCTGATATTAATTGGGATAATTACCCACCGCTACCCACAATGTTAAACTCCCTTCCCACAAATGTCAAGAAATAATTTCAGTTTTTTTTAAATTATTTGTTTAAGGGACAGTTACTACTACAAGTACTAAGGAAGGTGATGAGTAATCATCTTACATCGGTTGGTACCAGGCGGGTTGTTGTGACTTAATTGAAAAGTTAAAAGGGGCAGGCTACAGCGAATAATTTAGATTAATCGGTATTTAGTCGAGTATGTTCAGGGTAATTAGTGAATAAATCATCATCTGCAGTAATGCCACTTGTAGGATTATTTAATAGGGGAGTTTTTGTATTCACCTGAGGTGGGGGTTGTTTAGTGGTAATTTTTTTAATAATAAAAATAGCAAAAAGTAGAATTGCCAGTAGGATTACGGCTTTAATTAGAGTGGATCTAAATTGGAAAGGTGATCTTTCCGGGGGAACTAGTACTTCTGAGTCAGATTCAGGAGTGAGGTCCTCAACGATTGGTTCGACTTTTTTTGGTAACTCACCAGTTTCTTTCATATATTCCGTCAATTTTTCAAGAATCTCTTCAGGTTCAGCTCCGATTTCAATGGCATAGGCACGAACAAAAAGGCGAACATAGGAGTGTGGTAGAAAAGAAAAATCGCCCTTTTCAATTGCCTCAAGAAAGTTAATGTTTATCTTTGTCCGATTTGAAACTTCGGAAAGATCAATCTTCTGTTGTTCGCGCAGGTTTTTTAAATCGCTGTAAAAAGTTTCCAATGGAGAATATCCTTATTCAAACGGTCTAATTTTAATATTATTCAACTACCATTCCAAGCCAATTGTCAGATTGAAATTTCTTCTGGAAAGACGTGCTTCCGAGGAGGGATAAAAATCGTGACAGTGGGAAGCCGACCACGTTATAATAACAGCCATTTATTGATTTTACAAAACTTGCTGACCAATCCTGAATTCCATAGGCACCTGCTTTATCAAATGGTTGAGATGTCTCAACGTAATACCGGATCATATCATTTGACAGGGGAAGAAATGTAACATCGGTTCTTTCAAAAAAGTTTTCCGTAGCATTAAGCTGTTTTTTGACCAGAGCGACTCCTGTAAATACGCTGTGAGTTTTGTTAGATAATTTCCTCAACATCTCAATTGCACCTGATTTTCCCTTAGGTTTTCCAAGGATCATACCATCCAAAACTACAATTGTATCAGCAGCAACGATAATTCTATCAGGAAATTTCGGGGCGACTAAATTTGCCTTTAACATAGCAAAATGCTTGACAAAATTTTCGGGACTTGCTGATGGGTTGTAATCTTCATTTACCTGACTTGGGTGAACCTCGATAGGAAATCCGACTTTTTGTAAAATTTCTTTTCTGCGGGGGGAATCAGAGGCAAGTATAAATGGTGTGATTTCAGTCGTCATCGATATTTGGCAATTTTTCCAATATAAGTGTTTTTTTCATCTGTATCAGTAGATTGTGCATCCAGCTGATATAGATACACACCGTTGGCAATTTGATCTCCAAAATCATCTAGACCATTCCAATTGATGTGAGAGTAGCCATAGAAGAGTTCATTGGGCGCCAGATGGGTAACTAACTGTCCAGCCAGCGTATAAATTCTGATTTTTACGGATGATTCTTTATTAACTTCAAATCCAAATTGAGTATTCGTCTGAAAAGGATTCGGATAGTTAAAAACATTTGTGAGTATTAGTTCTGTTCCTGCGGTTATATTCAATTTAATAGATTTCTGGGACGGATTGTTGGCATTATCCCAAGCCTTTATTGTTATTAAGGATTGGTTGGTTTGAATATCCAGCAGAGGTAAGTCAAGAGTTCCAGAACTGTCACTTCCTGGATCATAAACGAAAAGGTTTGTGAGGTTGTTAGCATTTGATTCATCCTCATCGAACCAGAGCGAAATACTGTGACCAATCTCACCAGTTACATTAATCCCTAAAGGATCAGAGATTTTTATTATAATATTGGAGTTTTCATCGATATGGTCGCCCCATTCAAGATCTCTTGTTTCCGTATTGAATGAGATGAGGGGTCCATCAACATCTGGGGGGTTGGCAGCACTGCCTGAGAAAATTAGATTTTCTCTTACTCCAAGACCTTCCCAAAGTTCATTTCCGTTCTCTCCGTACAAGTAAATAGTAAGTCGTCCGTCACTTGTCTGATAATTCACATCCTTTGGAATAATAAAACCTCCTTGATATTGACCATACTGGAAGGATATTTGTCCGCGAAATAGAGTTCGACCGGGAAGGGTGTACCATATCGTATCGGTTTCACTATTTAAACTGTAAACTCTACGATCACTATCGTACAGAACGGCAAAACCATTGCCTTCGTCAGGTGCATCAATACCAGTTTGTCCATTGTAACTGCCTTTAGACAATGCTACTAAGGAATCAGGAGTCACACTATCCACACTCACGGTGTTTGAGGGAAGGGCGATTTTCAATGCTGGATCACCCAGAAGATGGAATCTCTCATTTCCATCACTTCCCTTTTGAACCGTTTGAAAAATGATCCCCAACCTACCTGTTGTAACATTTCCTGATGGGAAAAAATTCTCAAACATGTCAATGGCAAAATCTTCATTAGCTCCATAAGTGATTCTCTCGATGGAGGAAATGATAGCGATGGCTCCATTTTGAGGGAGACGTAAAATATCTTCGCACATAGCGTTACCTTCTGGATTATCAAACTTCCCCCAGCTGCAAGTAGCAATCAGCCAGATAGGAAGTTTCATTCCTGTATTGATGGAGGACAGGTGGTCTGGTTTAAGTAATCCTTCCTGTGTCCATTGGTATTCTGATCCGTGACCAATATAGTTTAGAAGTACGGTACCCTGTTCAAGGTAATCCAGCAGCGCTTCTGTAGCATCAGGTTTCGACACACCGTAAGTTGATCCATCATTGACCTCAGGAAATTCTTCCATGTACAATTTATTTACTTCTAATAATTGAGGAATTAGGTTACTAATATATTCATTGTTTGTGAGATGTGTGATATCATTAGGATTTGGTCTTTTGAAATCATCGGCTATCAGCGTAATTCTCTGTCGCCACAAACCCATCTCAGGATCTGATTCATAATCGATGATTTTTTCTACAACATTCTCAGCTTCGGTTACTGTTTCCACAGGAAATCGACCGATTGCCATTTCAGGTAAATTACTGCCATCATTCAGATAAACGAACCGACTGTCTGAAGAAAAGCTGCTTTGTTTCGGATAGGTAGGAATAGGATTGGGTCCATCACCAAGCAGCAAAACAAATGTTGGGGCTGGAGATTGCCATCCAGTATCTGAGATTGTATATTTTAAAAATTCACGAATGGTTACCCATGTCTCTAAATTACCACTCTCATTGAATTCATCATAGATTGCTTCAAGGGGGGCAACTATTGAGTTAATACCTTCAGTTGTTCTGTAGTTTGCCAGGTCTTCAGCAACGGTCAGAAATTCCTCAGGTGTAATGATGATATAGTCTGCCTGAAGAGTGGTATCCTTCAACGTATCTGGAACTATAGGTTGGTATTGAAATCGGTATTTTATAGGGGGTTCTATGATTTGTCTGGAGGGTGGACGATCTAACCAATTTTTTGCAACATTCCAATTCACAATGCGGTTGCGATAAAGTGCTGTCTCAAATTTTCCTGCTTTTGCAGGAGAGAATTTACTTTGCTTAAATAGTATCGTGAATTGAATGTGTGTAAGCAAGGACAGACTATGTCTATTTTTACCAGAAAAAGGAATGACTTTCAATACACCAACGTTGAGATCTCGAAACTTTCCTAAGGATTCCCAGGAAATGATTGCCCCAGCTGGATCGTAGTGCAGAGGATATTTTTCTGATAGGGAGTATGTTGATGTTTCCTGGTTATTGATGATAATTTGTGGCAGGTCATTGGTTGGGAGTCCAATTGCAAAATAGATTTCGTTAATTTGTGACTCAGATTTTTGTGGGGAATTTTGGACAATCATGGTTAATCGCTCTGGTGTACTCTGTATAACTTTCCATGATTGACCATATAGAGATGTGCTAAGGCAAAGAACTATTAGAGAGATAATCGTATTAATTTTCACTGTGTGATTTAGTTTTATCTTGGTCTTTCAGATTTGAATTAATAGCATATCAATTGGGATTGAAATTTCATACTCTCAATTGTAACTTTCAACTAGTAACTTTAGCATTTTACGAGAGGCTTGAATTATAGTTCCTTGTCTAAAGTAGGCAGTAAAAATTATCAATTCAAAATTGGAAAATGTGAGGGATGGAAGAATGATTAAGGACATAGATATGATCAAAGAAACATATTATACTTACAGGAAAAAAGTGGAAGAAGGACGGAGATTATTCGGACGATCCTTGACTTTTACTGAGAAAGTATTAATAGCTCATTTAGGTGGTATTATTGAAGATATCCCTAAACGTTTAAAGTCATACATTAATTTCAATCCTGACCGGGTAGCTATGCAGGATGCTACCGCACAGATGGCACTTCTGCAGTTTATGATGGCAGGTCGTGAGAGTACAGCAGTTTCAACAACAGTTCACTGTGATCACCTGGTTCGGGCGGAAGTTGGGGCTGATGTTGATCTTACCAATGCGTTGAATGAAAACAGTGAAATTTATGATTTTCTCCATTCGATTTCACAGAAATATGGCATTGGCTTCTGGAAGCCCGGCGCTGGAATTATCCATCAGATTATCCTGGAGAACTACGCATTTCCCGGAGGAATGATGATTGGGACAGATTCGCATACTGTGAATGCTGGTGGTCTTGGGATGATTGCTATCGGAGTTGGAGGGGCTGATGCAGTTGATGTAATGTCTGGCATGCCATGGGAGCTCCTCTGGCCGGGTATTATTGGGGTTAAGTTGGTAGGCAAACTTGATGGCTGGGCTTCACCAAAAGATGTGATTCTAAAACTGGCGGGGATACTAACAGCAAAAGGGGCAACAGG
>JACKQG010001221.1_pt1 | contig 36125 bp, 27 predicted proteins | sample 8237621 | NCBI WGS metagenome assembly JACKQG01 (sample SAMN15677084, study PRJNA649215) | marine metagenome | biome: marine; feature: Black Sea; material: saline water; isolation source: suspended particulate matter (SPM) from the Black Sea western gyre | collected 2013-06-09/2013-06-10 | depth...
CCCGGCGACCAGGTCAGGCTCACCCACGTATCCTTATGGAAGGCCCCATCCTCCGGATCGGGATTGGAAGCCTTTGGGAAGGAGAGGCCGTACATGACGTCTCTGATCTGCTGCTCTGTAAGGGCCACATTGAAGATGGCGACTTCGTCGAGCACGCCGTTAAAAAATTCGCTGGGCGCATCATTCGTAAATCGGGCACCGATGAGAACCGGGGTTAGGGTGTCCGTATTTTGAGGACCCCGTTCCTGTGCGGAGTCGAATTCCCCGTTAATATAGATCTTCATTTCAGCTCCGTCATAGGTGACTGCGACGTGCCCAAAGTCATCGTCCGGCAGGGCCATGGTGCCAGAAAATGACCAGGGATCGACTTCTCTATGAAATGAGACTGTTCCGCCTCCGTTGATTGCCAGGATGTAGGCGCCTATGATGCCGCCGTTAAACTTACCTATGACAGTTCCTCCGCCCTGATTCCTCACCCATGCGGTGATAGTGAAGGGGGAGCTTGCACCGAAAGGCAGGTTTTGACTCGAATTGCGGATATCAAGATAACTTGCACCCTGGAACTCAAGAGCGTGGCCGAATTTTCCCTCCACCCATACAGGATTTTCTTTGAGGTCGGCATCGTAACCATGTCCGGAGTTGTCCCTGGCGATGTTACCTGAGGCTTCATCAAAGAGCCAGTACCCCACGACGGATTTTGGATCAACCTGGCCGTAACTGTGGGATGTGCATAACAGGCCTATAATTATGAAAATTATGCATACTGTAAATTGATCTCTGGTTGTTGTCATTGTCAAATCCTCCTACTATTTTGTTAATGGTATTTTGATGAGCTAATGTAATGCAAACTATGAATAATTCTATCACCCGGGATTTCCCGTATAAATTTAATTGACATACTCCTGCAAGCCTCAAGTTTCATAATAACGTATTTCATCAAAATATCAAGAGTATTTCGACGGCTTCAACATACCGATGGCCAAAAAAGCATCCAAAACGTCCAGCACTTACATATAGATGCGGGATAGAAAATCAATCGGCAGATTTTCTCATTCACACATTCCAGATGCGAGACTATAATGAATGTGATACGCAATCAGCGTAGGTTGCCATAGCAGATGTGTTTCTACTGAAAGCAAAGGAGGTTTCGCATAACTCATGAACAGATTTTCATTATCATTGCCGGGTCTGGCTGCATGCCTTCTGCTTAGTCTGGTTCACCACTCTATGGCGGACTTTGATGCCCCTTATCCGCCGAGCAGTCTCATTTCAGAACTCAAGTGGTCACCTGTGGTGAAGATGAAGGGCTATGCAAATGGCGATAACTGGCCCATTGCCTGGATGCATGACGATTCTCAATTAACAGCCTTCTGTGACGGAAAAGGCTTCTCCAAGAAGGATCCGGATTTGTCTTTGGGATTTGCCTGTGTGTATGGAGATCCGCCGGAGTTCCGCGCAAAAAACATCAGAAGTGACGCAGATACTCCGACGGGCTGGGGGGCAGAGGGGATAAAGGCCAGCGACATGATTGCAGTGGATGATGTACTCTATATGTTCGTCAGAAATTACAAGCCTTCGGATTCGGACGATTTCACGAATTCCCGATTGGCCTGCTCGACCGATTATGGTGTGAGCTGGACGTGGGCGGACTGGCATTTCTCAGATACCTTTGGCTGCCCCGCATTTGTACAGTTCGGCAAGGATTATCAGGGAGCCAGAGACGAGTATGTCTATATTGCCTCTCAAGCCAACGACAGTGCATACGGCTATTCTCCGGACATTGTGATGGCGCGGGTCAACAAGGGTGCCGTCATGAGGAGGAGCAAATACACTTTCTTCGGGGGGATTGAGAACGGCCAAGCAATCTGGTCGGTGGATATCGCCAAGCGAAAACCAATTTTCACGGATCCCAAGGGAACGCAGCGTATAGCGATTACATACAATGCAGGCCTTGGCCGATACATCCTGACGAGCTCACATCTAACGGGTAAGAAGGCGACGCACACAGCGGCCCTTGGTGTATTTGAGGCCCCTGAGCCATGGGGGCCCTGGTCAACGATATATTACGATGATCACTGGTCGGTACAAGACGGAAAGGACTGTCGGACATATCACCATAGATTTCCGGGGAAATGGATAAGCGCCGACGGCAAGACGATGTGGTTATTGTATTCGGGTCTGGACTGCGATTTGTATTCTTTCTGCGTAAAGAAGGCCGTGCTTGAAGTTGTCCAGAAGCAATATTAACGAGGACACATTATGAATATCAACATAAAGGCCAACCATATTCGGCGCTTTCGGCTTTTGGTCGCTACAGTCAGCGCCTTGTTCACTTTGAATCTCGTGGCGTCATCGCGGACGTCCGCTGAAGAAAGCAGTCGGTTTGTTGTGGTGCCAGTCGATAATCCGCAGTATTGCGGAAACGAGCTGTTTCGGGCGTTCGAAAACTACTATAGCCCACGCATCAGTCAGCTACATTCGCGGTACAGGCTTGCTGAAGTCGTGGCTGGTGGGAGCGATGAGTGGAAGCGTATCCTTCTGCTACGCCACTGGATCAAGTCGAATATCGCCATCGAAAACGACAATCCCACACAGACCCGAGGCGATACGTTCGCCATCCTCGATGCTGCGCTCATGGGAGGCAAATTCCATTGCACGCATTTCAGTATTGTGCAGCACGCCGTACTTAACAGCTTCGGCTACGTCACCCGCCGGCTGGGTTGCGGGCCGGGGCTCAAAGACGACGGGGGACACCACGGGGTCAACGAGGTTTGGGTCAATAAGTTCAGCAAGTGGGTTCTGATCGACGCCAAGTACGACGCCCATTTCGAAAAAAACGAGGTGCCCCTGTCGGCCCTGGAAATCCGTGACGAACTTTGGCGCGATGGAGCCAAATCGGTGATTTGCGTTGTCGGACCTGACCGAAGGCGCATTAAGCCGGACTCCAAAACCGGCAAGTCGGAGACAAGGCCCGATACCTATCGCTGGTGTAGCTGGGAAACGGACACCAATCGCTTCACCACGTTCCCGGCCAGACCTACCTCTACGCTCATCATGCTTGAGGACGATATCTTCCGCATCAATACCTGGTATCGAGATGGCAAGCCCCACTGGGCTTATAACACACCTTACCTTATAGCAACGACCCGGCGGGACTGGATCGAATGGACGCCCAACGTCATCACCTCAAATGTAACAATCGAGGGCGGCAAGGCGAGCGGGTTTCTTAGTTCGTGCACGCCCAACTTCCGAAGCTTCCAAAATATGGGCGACGACGGCACATGGCGAGACTGCGACGAGAAGGTCGAATTTTCGCTTGATAGACGGGTCCACAACCGCTTCAGGTTCCGGACGATCATCCTCTTCGGCGTAGCTGGGCCGGAGCATCGCGTCGAGATTGCCTATAAACCCTACAAGAGTTGAAAAACACCCTGATTTTCGGGTGACACAATGACTCCATTTTGTCACTACAAATATCAAATTTGACGATTAATGGAAGGACTAAATCCCAAATATTTACATAAAAAACAGAGATTTTTTTATTCTTATCGGATTAAGTATATGGAGAGAAAAGAAGTTTAGAAATTATCTAATTCTTTTGGGAATAAAAGAGAGCTGGCAAATTTTCCAACTGCCAGCCCCTTGAGTATCCTTAAATGTGTTAACGTTTTTCTTTCCTATGGTTTCACTGCTCTGTTGTAGATGCGGACGTCATCGATCAGGCCGGACCAGTAGGTTCCTGCTGCAGAGTTGCTGCCACAACCTATATTCAAGCCGCCGAAGGAACTCTCTAATCCTTTTTGTGTATCTTCAGCAACGAGGATGTCATCTACATAGAGCGTTCTATACAATCCGTCCCATACGAAACCAACGCGGTGCCACTTGCCGTCGGTAATATTTGTTTGTGATATCATCGGACTTCCAGAGCGACCGGCAGCTTGAAGCTCCGTCATAAGATTACATTCCAACGAATCAGTACAAAGCCAGTTGGCTGTATTCATCTGCGACATAACGACCTGTCCAGGTGCGCCTCCTTGAATCCATGCAAAGACGCTGAACGGCCCATCTGCCGGATTAGGGGCAGCCCCAGTGATAACATAGTCATCCACACCATCTAAAAGAATCGCCCCGTTCACTTTTCCGCCATCGGGTTGCCAAATAGGTTCGCCTAAGGCATATCCGTTGTTATTACCGGCACTGTCAGAGACATCCATACCCTCCGTCTCATCCAATGCCCAATGTGCTATCAGTGTAGGATCATCAACAGGTTGTCCCCAGAAGCTCATCAAAAGCTCCAAGTCCAAAGCGTCCACAACTCCATCGCCAAACGGCTGTGGTGCAATATCACACATCGGATCATCCAGACCCCAAGAATCGATGAGCCGCAGGAGGTCCTTGATGTCCACGATTCCATCGCCGTTGAAGTCCACCACAATTGGATTGGGATAGTACTCTTCGACAGTCGAAAGCACGTCATTAAAAAGCGTTACCGTTCCTCCAATGACATAAATCTTATCGTTCAGCGCTATTGTAGAAAGGGCACCTCTCGGGGTCGGCATGTCCGCTCTTGTCGTCCAGGTGTCCGTCGCAGGATCATATTCTTCCACGTCCGCATCCGGAGGTCCGGCATCTCCCCCGATCACGTATATCCTCCCATCCACTACACCGGCCGTGGGGGATTGCCAGGATCTGGCCGTTGGTGCATCGGTCTTCCTTTCCCATGTATCGCTCGCCGGGTCATACGCAAAGACGGCCGAACTCGCTGTTCCTGCCTGCCATGAGCCGGCGATGATGTATATCTTACTGTCCACCACGCCGGCGGTATGAAAATACCTTGGTTCCGGCATGTTGGCTCTTCTCTTCCAAGTGTTCGTCTCCGGGTCATATTCCTCTACTGTTCTGAAAGCAGGCCCGCTCGTGTCCGTCGCGCCTCCGATGGCGTAGATTTTCCCATTGACTACGTTGGTAGTGAAAAAGCCTCTTGCCGTCGGCATATTGGTCTTTCTCGTCCAGGTATCCGTGGCCGGGTCATATTCTTCCACGGTCCCAATACTTCGTTCTGCGCCTCCAATAGCATAGATCTTGCCGTTTACCGCGCTGACGCCCAGACCCGCTCTTGGCGTCGGCATGGGAGCTTTCCTCGTCCAGGTGTCGGTTTCCGGATCATATTCTTCCACGGCCGAACTATGCATGTGGGGCGCCGGCCCACCTCCGATGGCGTAGATCTTCCCATCCACCACGCATGTGCCCAGCAATATCCTTGCAGTAGGCATATCCGCCTTCGCTGTCCATATATCCTCTGCTGCCAGAGAGACAGAAGGTATGCTGAATGCCAAAACCAAAATCAGTAGCATTTCGCCGCAAACTATCTTTGCTTTTGTCGTTTCCATCTTGTATTCCTTTCTTTCATAAAAAATGGTTCATATTAAAATTACTTGGCAACATGATTTTCATTGTTCTTTATTACCACCTTACTCAAATTCGAGGAGCAAACGTGTCTGCATCTCCAAACCATGAGGCTACCTTTAATTCCGTAAAAATTTGTCATTCCTGCATGAATTCCTGAAAAATCTTGAAAAAGGCAAAAAAGTCACTTCCAGCCCCGTCATTGTTGTCATAAGAGACACATGAGCCTTGCCGAGGAATGGGTGAAAATGGTATCATGTAAGGTGAAAGACGTGTTGCCTGGTAATCGGCACCAATATGGAGATCCCAAAAAGATGACATACCGTGACCGTACAGACATGGGGGGCGTGAGGGAGACGTTTCTGACAACCCATTGGTCCCTCATCGATGGAGTTAAAGGGCACACTATGCAAGATGAGAGCTTTGACCAGGATTCTTCCGTCGAAATTTCCATGGATGAGACGGTTTATATCGGCTTGGCCATTACTTCCAGCAGTTCCACGCGCAGCGCCCAAGCCCGCCTATCCAACGTCGATATCACCGGCTCAGTAACTCCCGATGGCCTGTTTACCATGTTGGACGATATTAGCCTTCTAATACTGTCTGATCCTAAGGACTAAGGAATTAAAGGTAAAAAAATTCAGACAGGGTGGAACATCTCTACTTTTTTCTCATCACCTGTCCAATTTGCGAAATCTCTTGGACCACTCCCACCAGCCCATCACCGGCTGATCACGGTGCCATCAATGATAGGACAATAATCCCACAAACACAAAATATTACCTTTTTGCTATTACTATTGTTACAGCTCATAATCGGTCTCCTTTGTAGTTGCGAATCTTACAGTTGGCAGAAAACATCGCGTGCGAATATCACCATCCACTTCGCTCACTATGTTTGCTCAGTGGTTGCCACCCGTCGGCTGGTCATTAATTGTCAGGGCTGGAAATAACAAAAGACAGCCACCAAAATTAGTGGCTGGCCATTGCTAAAATCATTGGACGACTTTTTCAACAGACCCAATGTTCTTAGTTAATAAAGCGTGGTATCAAGAAATTAATAGGTAAACGTCCCCTATATTTTACACTTCGCACACTATGTTTGCTCAGTGGTTGCCACCCGTCGGCTGGTCATTAATTGTCAGGGCTGGAAATAACAAAAGACAGCCACCAAAATTAGTGGCTGGCCATTGCTAAAATCATTGGACGACTTTTTCAACAGACCCAATGTTCTTAGTTAATAAAGCGTGGTATCAAGAAATTAATAGGTAAACGTCCCCTATATTTTACACTTCGCACACTATGTTTGCTCAGTGGTTGCCACCCGTCGGCTGGTCATTAATTGTCAGGGCTGGAAATAACAAAAGACAGCCACCAAAATTAGTGGCTGGCCATTGCTAAAATCATTGGACGACTTTTTCAACAGACCCAATGTTCTTAGTTAATAAAGCGTGGTATCAAGAAATTAATAGGTAAACGTCCCGAATGGCGGGACTTTAAGCCATATTTTGGTCTTTTTCGTAATTATTGGAGGTTTCAAGCACAGATTGACGAAATTACTTCTAAAGGCAGTTCTTGTTCTCTTTTGCGGCAAGAGCAGGATCTTCGAATTCATACGCGGCCTCTTGTCGATGCGGGTGGTTTCTATGCAAGAATCCCTTAAAGTCCCGCCATTCGGTAAACGTCCCCTATATTTGTGTTTAATATCCTTCTTTTAGCCGTTTACTTTTTGACCTTGAATTCGAGTACTCGCTTCCCTCGTCGTCCCTGGAAGTTTTCGCCCTTGCAGCGGAGGGCAAAGCCCTCATTTGTTATCTCATATACGAAGTCCAAGCCGGTAAAAGGATCCTTTGGTAAACCACCAGGAATTGTTTTGGGCAACTGCCCTGTTTTTGCCACATTAAGGTATACCTCCAAAGCAACCTTGATACCGTTGATATGGGCCACGTGCCCAACCTGGAATGGGTATTTACCCTTAGCCAGTGGATCTGTCCCTGACAGAGACATGAAACGTTTAACTAATTTATCAGTACTATCTCCTTCCTCAAGCTCGTCGACAAGTCTTTGCATTTGGGTACACTTTTGTTCATAAGTCATTTCACTGTCCGCAATTCGGAAAACAGAGTTAAAAAATCGTAGATGTCCTTCGCCGAAGAGCGATAAAATTTGTTCATCTGTCAATTTCCGGGCATTTTCCTTGCCTTGTTCGTCCTCGGCCAACTTTACAAGTAGATCCCTGGTCCTCGCAAGAAAGAAGTCTGGTTGCGTCCGCATATGGTATAGGTAAGATTTGAAGTTAGCCTGTAAAGTTTTCTCAAGCAACATCGGCACGCCCTGAATGAGGGCAAGCTGTCCTCGAAACCACGAGATAATGTCCGCATTCGGTGGCATGACACCAAGTATATGCTTGGCCGTACGCAGCGCCCCTGTGTCAACCGACCATGAAAATGACATTATCCCCGATATGTTGCTATCGCTGAGTTGGCGAGCGAGGCGGCGTAGAGTTAGGCAGCGTTCTAAAGCTGCATGGTAGTGTCCGTCAGCAGCCAGTATCCTCGCATCCAACATAAGAATTTCCTGAAGATTAGTCACCTCTGAATACAAATCTTTCCAGTCAAATCTCGGTCCAGCTCTGTATCCTATTGCCCATGTGCATTGTGGTATCCGAGATGCAATTTCGGCCGCTTGGATCACAGGTAAACAGTGACCTAAATAAGTTCTGATCTCTCTATCGGATTCGGCACCTCTAAGAATATCATCGATCTTTTGAGAGGCGGTCTTATCAAGAAAAGGCCGGAGCAGAAACGCCTGGTAATACAAGAGGGCCGCATTATCCTGATTTGGAGTGTCAGTTTCTTCGGTCCAGGGAGTGACTTCGGTATCTCTTTTCTCGTATGCCTCAAAAGCGCGTCGTTCCTTATTAACAGCTACTGCACGACGCAGTGCCTTCAAGTTTTTTTCAATAATTAATGATTTTTCTTCATAGGATTTTGGGTCCTCTGTTTTGTTACCGCCAAACGCTGGGACATTCGCAGTGATTAAAGATAAGGCGATAATTCCATAAAGATAAAAAATTGCCTTTTTGCTATTAATATTTTTCATAATCAGTCTCCCTTGTTGTTGAGAACGTTATAGTTGAGAAAAATCAGCTACTCAATAATACCAATTACATTTACAAATGGCCGAAGGAGCTATATATAACATAACGTAAAGACCTGGATTCCTGCTTTCGCAGGAATGACAAGGTCAGGCAATAAACAATAAAGAAAATTGGTATTATCCATATAAACTGTGTCAATCAAGCTTATCGAGTTCTGCTCGCGATATTCCTTATCTCATGGGCACTTCTAAAAATTCATTTTTACTGCGAACGGCTGCAATTTACTCTCGCGTCGTTGTCGGCACAAAATTCGTACTCAACGTAGCTTTGGCTACGCCTGCGGCGATTTTGAACCTCCGCCAAAGCGATAGAAACTTTCGCTCGTTCTCGTGACAAAAGCAATTTTTAGAGATACCCTTTATTATACGCGCAGGAGGAGGAAATAATCAAAAAAAATGAGGAAAGGGGCACTCTTAGCTGTTTTTGGGTTGTGTGTCCTGGTTTAGTGCTGAGCGGATGATTTGGGCCCGCAGTGCGTCTCTGTGTGTGGGGTCGAGGGTTTTTCCGTAGTTCATCTGCAGATGTGCCGGCAGTGTCAGCATGAAAAGCCGATTTATAGTTGCGATTGAAAGAGGGGTTGCTTTATCGGATAGGCCGGAGCCGCATAGTGTGTAAAGCTTTTCTATGGCGGGGGTCGAGGCGCCCATATACTTGTGCATGTTGATGCCGAGGCGCAGGTGACTTAGAAGGAAGAGGGCTTCCTGCGAGCTTATCAAATGGGCGTTTTGCAGCAGCGCCATTGCGCGAGAGATTTTGTCGTCGAGGATATTGGACTGGCGGGAGAGGAGCTGTTTTCTCGCGGCATTTTCGTATTCGATGATTTCAGTGATGATGGTGTTTTCAAATTTCGCGATTATGTCGGACTCGGCGATTCCGAGTGTCACCTGATTTGAAATCTGGTAGAGGTCACTTGAGGCTTCCGTGCCTTCACCGAAAAGGCCGCGGACGGCCAGGCTCATAGCTCTTGCGGCGTTGAAGAATTTTTCTATCTGGCCGGTCATCTTCAGGGCGGGCAGGTGGAGCATTACAGAAATTCTTATACCAGTTCCGAGATTTGTCGGGCAGGCAGTAAGGTATCCATATCTGGGGCTGAACGCGAAATCAACTTTCTCTTCTATCATATCGTCGATTTTATTTATCTGCTCGGCGCACTGAGAGAGCTGGCAGCCGGCTTTCAGCACTTGCAAGCGGAGATGGTCTTCTTCGTTAATCATCGCGGTGAAAAATTCGCGCTGCACCATAACGACGCCGCGCGGGCCTTTGCCGAAAGCATGATGGCGGCTGATTAGATGGCGTTCAACGAGGAAGTGCCTGCTTAGAGTCGGGGCCTTGTCCACACAGATATAAGAGGCTTTATCGCCAAGCTCAAGGGACATGAGGACGTTTTTGAGCTTTTCAAGTATTTCAGCTTTTTCGGTATTGGAGCAGTGGCTGAGGAATTTATAACCTGCGATGTTCCTGGCCAGACGAATTCTTGATGATACGACGATGTCGGCCTGTGGGCCTGACCCGCTGAACCATTCATTTATATCGTTACTTATATCTGTAAGTTTCATATCTGATACTGTAAACAATCCGTTGTTATTTTTCCATTTGTTTTATTTTGTCCCGTAATTCGGCAGCCATCTCGTAATCTTCGGCCCTGACTGCTTCTTCGAGCCGCTGGCGGATGTTCATCAGCTCTATTTCATTTCTGGTGTTCTTCGGTGTTTTCGAAGGAAGCTTCCCACAGTGGGTTGTCTTGCCATCGTGTGCCTTTTCGATTAGCGGGGTAAGCGACTTTTCAAAAAACTCATAATCATAGGGACAGCCCAGGACGCCCTGCTTTCTGAACTGGGCGAGAGTAAAGCCGCAGTTCGGGCAGGCAATCTGCTGGTCGGCGGTGCCGGAGATTTCTTCATCCGAGGGCTGTACGGCGAGCAGGCCGCTTAGCAGCTCATTTATCGGGATGTGACTTTTCACAGCTATATCCTGTTCGGCGGCGCAATTCTCACAAATGTGCATTTCGCTGCGCACTCCATCTGAAATCTCAGTGAGGTGGATAGTAGCGTTATTATTGTTACAAATTTGACACTGCATAATCAACTCGATTCTTTGATTGGGGATACTCGATTTTCTTCTTCTACGAGCATCGAGTATTCTGGTAAAGATTTCATCCGTATATTATACCAAACCTCTGCTTAAATAATCGACAATTTTATAAAACATCTACAGGCCGAAACCAAAGATTTTGCAGATTATTCAAGATTTAACAGATTTTCAGCCTGAATCCTCCTTAGGACTTGTAAATAAATTATCTTCCACTTTTGGCTGGCTGCGGCTTCGTCTGGCTGTGTCAGCAAAACTCGGACTACCAACCAGCAGGCCTGCGTTATGCTTCCTTGCCAGCCTTGTCCTCGCTCAACCAAAAACGAAACCTAATTTCTTTACCAGTCCTTAGTTTTCGTCAGCCTCTGTTTGGTATTTTGCCGAGCAGCCTGGCTGCTCAACGACTTTTATATTTCTGAGTTTGACGCTTTCGGGCAGCTCGGTCCTTAATTTATCGTATATATACTTGGCTACGTTCTCGGCAGATGGATTGTTCTGCTGAAAACAGCCGGTTTCGTTCAGTGCCTTATTACTAAACTCAGCGGCGATATTATCGAGCATCTCTTTCAGCTCATGAAAGTCCATCACAACGGCCATATCGTTGAGCCTGTCACCGGCGACTTCGGCATTAACAAGCCAGTTATGATGGTGCAGGAGCTCTTTTGAGCCGTCCGGCAAGAGAAGCTGATGTGATGCCCAAAAGTGCGTTTCAACACTGATAATAAACATTTTGTGCTCGATGCTCAATGCTCGATGCTCGTTATTCGGCGAGCATCAGGCATTGGGCCTTAGTTTTATTCTTTAAGGTGTTTTTTAATTCGCTCGTAAACATTATTGGGAATTAATTTTGATAAATCTCCACCTAAAGAGGCGACTTCCCGAATCAAGGTCGAACTGGTGAATCCGTACTGCTCGCTGGTCATAATAAAGATGGTTTCAATACCGGCGACAGCCCGGTTTGTCATAGCAAGCTGGAATTCATACTGGACGTCGGTGAGGCTTCTGAGGCCGCGGAGTATTACGTCGGCCTTTTTACCTGTTGCGTATCCGACTGTAAGGCCTTCGAAACTTTCCACCGAGATATTCGTCATCTTTTTTTCGCGGATCAACTCATCGATCATTTCGACCCGCTCTTCAGGTGTAAAAAGCTGATTTTTGACCGGACTTCTTCCGACCGCGATGATAAGCTCATCGAAGAGTTTCATACCGCGTTCGATAACGTCCAGATGCCCGTTTGTTATCGGGTCGAACGAGCCCGGGAAAATAGCTCTTACACATTTTTTAGTCATGATTTTATCCAAGGTAGATAATTGTCTTTATTTATCGGTAATGCAGGATAGCACAGGTGCAGGAAATAATCAATCCTGATTTACGTGATTTTCGGGATTCGGAGTTAATCAGTGTTTTTCAGCCAGCGGTCCAGCCAGCTAATTACCGTTTCGTGCCAGAGGATGGAATTCGCAGGCTTTAGGACCCAGTGGCTTTCGTCGGGGAAGTAGAGCAGCTTGCCGGGAACACCGAGCCTCTGCAGGGCGTTGAAGGTGCCGAGCCCCTGTGTATCGGCCACGCGATAGTCCAGCGCACCGTGTATGACCAGCATTGGAGTTTTCCAGTTTTTGACGAAGTTTACCGGGTTGTGCTTTTCATAGCCGGCGGGGTTTTCCCAGGGGGTGCCGATATGGTCCCACTCGGGAAACCAGAGTTCTTCTGTATCGAAATATGCCATTCGCTCGTCAATGTTACCATCGTGGTTGACCATACAGCGGAAACGGTCGGGCCAATTGCCGGAAATCCAGTTAATCATATAACCGCCGAAAGAGGCGCCGAGGGCACCGACTTTGTCGGCATCCATCCAGGGGTAGCGTTTTAAGGCGGCGGCGAGACCCTTTTGCAGGTCTTCGAGAGGTTTGCCGCCCCAGTCGCCCCGGATGGAATCGGTGAAGGCCTGTCCGTATCCGGTGGAGCCGTGGAAATCGACCATGACGGCAGCGTAGCCGGCACCGGCGTATGCCTGCGGGTTCCAGCGGTAATGGAAGCTGTTGCCGAAGGAGCCCTGCGGACCTCCGTGAATGAGAAATGCCACGGGGTATTTTTTCGCAGGATTGAAATCGACAGGTTTGACTACATAGCAATAAACCGTTTGGCCGCTCCATCCGTCGAATGTAAACTGCTCATACTCGCCCATGTGGGCGGCGGCGATTTTTTCGTCGTTGATGTTGGTGATTTTGCGGATATTACGGCCGTCAGGTTCAACCGAATACAATTCAACAGGACTGCGAAGACTACTCATACCGTAAATAATTCTACCGGACGAGACAGCGGGTGAATCGATGCGGCCTTCTTTGACAATAGTGCGAACGGCGCCGGTTTTTACATTGACGGCGAACAGAGATGCCTGGCCAACATTGGTTGCGGTTGCATAGATTGTTTCACCGTCGGCGGAGAAGCAGAACGACGAAGGGCTGCGGTCCCAGTTTTCGGTGAGGACACGTTTTTCGCCGTCAGGCCAATTGCGCAGAACAATTCGAAAACAGTCGGATTCATAGCCCGGTTTGGCCATTGCAAGATAAGCAAGGGTCCGGCCGTCGGGAGAAAAAACCGGATTTGTGTCCCAAGCCTTGTTTTCTTCAGTTATACATACTAATGGTTTGGAACCATCGACGGGTACGGCGTAAAGATTGAAGTCCGTTGACCAGGATTCGGCACGGCCGGCATCCCGAGCGGAAAAGACAAGCCAACCGCCGTCAGGAGTGAAAGTGATTTCTTCCGGGCCGCCGAACGGTTTTGAAGGAGTATCGGCATCCATACCCCACATCAGGTCAATCGCATCGCCGCCGGTAAGCGGCATGACAAACAGGTGTGAGCGCCGGCCGTCTTTCCATGTGTCCCAGTGGCGAACAAAAATCTGCTCGTAAATTCGTCCGCTTGTTTTTCTGCTGCTGATTTCATCGAGCCTGTCTTTTGTGTTGGCTATCGTTTTGCAGTCCGGGAAAACTTCCATAGTAAAGGCGATGTGCTTTCCATCGGGCGAGACGAGCAGATTTCCGACGTCAAGAGGCAGGTCCGTAACCTGTTGTGCTTCACCACCGTCAACACGAATACGCCAGACCTGCGAGGAGTCCGAGCGTGTGGAAATAAACCAGACGGACTTGCCATCGGGCGCCCAGCGGGGATTAAAGTCGCCCTCTGGATGAGAGGTCAAACGGCAAAGGTCCGTTCCGCCTGCGCCAATCAGCCAGAGGTCTGTTCGCCCCTTGTCGGCTTCGAGGTCGGTCTTTCTTAATGTAAAGACAATCAATTTGCCATCCGGTGAAACCTGCGGGTCAGAAAGGCGGTCCATTGCGAGCATATCGTGAATGGAAAACGGATGAGTATCGGAAGATGACGCATGGCTGTTACTGAGCGGAATCCCGGTGACAGAGCAGGCACCTACAAATACAAGAAAAAACAAAAATGAAGATGTCAGACGCATAATTTTTCCCTTTACATTTTGGTTGAATAGGTTAATGGTGCGAAATATCGCACCCTGTGGCACACGGCCAAACAAGTTTGACCGTGCCACCCTTGTACGCGAATTTGGACTTTCTCAACAGACACGAGAACGCCAATCCAGCGATACATTCCTGGATCCCTGCTTTCGCCGGGATGACATCACGAACCGACCAGTTTGAGTTACCTACGATTACACACTGGGCTCTTTTGTAAGTGTAATGGGGATATCGAGCCAGAAGGTCGAGCCTTTGTTAAGCTCGCTCTGAAGACCAACGTTGCCGGCGAGCATAGCGGCCAATTCGGTGCTGATGGTAAGACCCAGACCGGTACCGGTGGATTCGCGTGTTATGGAGCCGTCAACCTGTCTAAATTTTTCAAAAATCTTTTCTCTGTCAGATTCGGCGATGCCACAGCCGGTATCGCTTACAGCAATCCGAACCATTCTTTCAACCGCCAGCTCTTCAGTCTCCCATTTTTCGACGTAGGGTGGACTGCTCAACGGGGCGCCGGCCAAGATTTCAATTGTGCCCCGCTTCGCTGTAAACTTCACGGCGTTACTCAGGAAGTTATAGAGGATCTGGCGGACCTTTCCGGTGTCCGTCAAAATAAGCGGTATATCGGAATCAACTTTCAGCTTGATTTTTATTTTCTTTTTTTCGGTCATCAGAGAGAAAGACGAAATCAGCTCCCCGCATAACTGCTGGACGGAGGTTTTTTCAATATGCAGCTCCATTTTTCCGGCCTGTGTTTTCGCCAGGTCGAGCAGGTCGTTAATCATATTCAGAAGGCTGTTACCGCTGGAAATAATATTTTCCGCATACTTTTGCGCCTTATCTTTTTTTAATCCGCCCGCCGAGGAGGGTTTTTCCCTGAGAACCTGAGCGAAGCCAAGGATAGCATTCAACGGGGTTCTGAATTCGTGTGAAATATTTGCCAGGAATTCACCCTTTACCTTGTTAGCTTTGAACAACTCAATATTTCTTTCCGAAAGCTCAGCAATTTTCGCATCGAGCTGTTTGTTTGCCTGCCGGAGTTTTTCCTGGGCGGCCTGCAGGCCGTCAAGCATGTTGTTGAAGGCATTTGCCAGCTTCTCATATTCGTCGCCGGTCTTAATCGCACTTCTGATATCGAGATTTCCCTCGGTGACATTGTTGGCAATTGCCCTTAGCTGGCGGATTGGCCTCAGGATGACACGCTGAGTTATCCAGTAGAAAACAACAATGGCTCCGATGCCTCCGATGAGGCCTGCAACAATGACCCATATTCTGTTCATAAGGATTGTTTTGCTGATTTCGCTTCCGATACCTCTTAGAGAAATAATTACCGTCCCTATCTGTTCATTCAACGAAAATGCGCTGGCGGAGCCCTGGGGATTGTGGCAGGTTAAGCAATTGTCGGTCGCTCTGAAAATCCGCACATAATTGGCTCGAAGTACGCCGGTCTCTCTATTTAAGAGGATTTTATCGTTCTGGGTCGGATTATTTTTCAGAGATTCAATCGTCTGGCTGATTTTCTCGTTCACCTCAATAGAAGCAGCTTTATTTTCATCGCCTTCGGGCTGCGCAGGTGCGGGAGTGAAGCGAATCCAGCGTATGTCAGAGTCATTCACATCGGCGAGCAGCCCGAGGCTGCTGAGCGGAAGTGTGGTTTGGCCGGTATTTTTGAGCTGGAAGTGCCGGTCGAGGAGCGTCTGCGACCTTGCTCTGCCGGTATCGAGGAGGTCTTTTTTAATGAGCTGACCCATCCAGATATAGGGCAGAAGAAGAGCAATTGTCAGGATAAAGACCACAGCGGCGCCGAAGGTGATTCTGCACTTTTTCGCCAGTGAGACCGGTGACAGCCGTAAAAGCTTCAAAAGCTTCTGCCAGATGTGTTTTATATAAATCCGGTAAATTAAAATTCGCTTCCGGAAAGCATTAGCTGTTTTCATCTGTCAACCTTTTGCCGGTTTAATTCGGTTCTGAGCTTTGGTAAAGCCTCAGGAAAATTCTTCTGAACGAAGTCAATGAGTTTTTCTCTGACGTGGCAACGAAGAGACCAAGCAGTCGAGGCATCGACGGCACTCATAAGGGCCCTCAATTCAACGGTACGCTCGGATGTGTTCGTTACCTGCAGGACACAGACCTTTCGGTCCCACAATTCCGACTCTTCGAGGATACGACGAAGCTCGGTTCTGACGGATTCGATAGGTACGGTATAGTCAACATAAATAAACACGGTACCTAAAATGTCTGCGGTTACGCGGGTCCAGTTCTGGAAGGGTTTTTCAATGAAAAAGGTTATGGGTACAATGAGGCGTCTTAAATCCCAAATTCTGACAACCACATACGTTAAAGTTATCTCTTCAATTCGTCCCCATTCATTTTCGACGATGACAACATCATCGACACGAATAGGCTGGGTAATGGCAATCTGGAGGCCGGCTATAAAGGTTGTAATAGTTTTCTGAGCGGCCATACCAACAACGATGCCGATAATACCCGCCGAGGCCAAAATCGTGGTACCTAACTGTTGAACCTTTTCGAAAGTCATCAGGCATGAACCGAACGCCAAAATAGCGACAACCACAATTACTATTCGCTTTAGAACCCGGAACTGTGTGTGTATTTTCCTGGCTTTTAGATTATCTTTTACGTCAACATCAAACCGTCTGAGGATATAGCCTTCCAAAACATAAACCGACCTGATTAACAGCCATGAGACCAAACCGATAAGCAGCAGGCTCATAACGTGACTAATAAAATCAGGCACTTGAGTTTCAAATACGGTTAATTTCTGCAAGAGCCGAACGACGACAAGGATGATTATCCACTGTAAAGGTCTGTAGCAAAATTTTATAAACGTATTATCGAGGTTGCTCGTAGTGCTTTTTGAGATTTTAAGCAGGAGTCTGTACAGCAACAAATGTCCTGTAATCCCGATGAGCCCCGCCGCACCTAATAAGAGCGCCAGTCTTTCCCAGTTTTCTAAAGAAGCAAACATATAACTGTCCTTGAAAAATATCGATTTCAATTTTGCAGTATGTCGAAAACAAAAAACATTCAGGTAGCGAATAATACACTGAAAAACGATAACCTAAAAACAATTAAATTCCGAAAGAAACTTATATTCTGAGGATATATTCCTCTCCAAATATATTTTTCCCCCAAAACCATCGCAACGGTCAAGACATTTTTTCACTTTTTAGTGATTCGAATCTCAGATTCCAACGCAGCCAAGAGAGCTACTCATTGTTTTGTTGTCCGGTTTTGTGCGAATGCCTCTGCGTGCGCAGGTTCAGCTCGTCAAGCTGTTTTTGGTCCACTTCTCCGGGAGCATCGGTCAAAAGGCACTGTCCCCGCTGGGTCTTCGGAAAGGCAATGACGTCTCTGATATTTTCCGTACCGGTCAGGAGCATAACAAGCCTGTCGAGTCCGAAGGCTATTCCACCGTGCGGAGGTGCACCGTAATCCAGGGCCTTCAAAAAGAAGCCGAACTGCTGCTGTGACTGCCGCCTCGATATATTAAGCAGGTCGAAGACCTTCTGCTGAATCTTCGGGTTGTGGATACGAACACTTCCGCCGCCGATTTCAGAGCCGTTGACAACGATATCGTATGCCTGCGAGCAAATGTTAGCGGGGTCGGTCTCAAGCTTGTGCAGGTCTTCTTCGATGGGAGAAGTGAACGGATGGTGCAGTGAGTCGTAGCGTTTCTCGTCTTCGTTCCACTCGAACAGCGGAAAGTCCACTACCCATACGAACTCGAATTTTTTCGGGTCGTAAAGTTTCAGGTCGCGTGCAAGTTTGCATCGCAGGGGGCCGAGTGCCTTGTTGACGGCGGCTTCGGTGTCGGCGACAAACAAGAGTAAATCGCCGTCTTTCGCACCGAACAGCTCGATTATCTGCTGCTGAGCTTCGGAGCTGAAGAACTTCGCACTACCGCCGAGCAGTGAGAGCTTGTCGTTTTCCGTTTTAACTTTCGACCAAGCCAGCCCTTTTGCGCCGTAGTCGGCGGCGAAGGCGGTCAGGGTTTTTTCGATATCGCTTCTGGAATATTTTTCTCCGCCGGGGGCGCAAAGACCTTTTACTATGCCGCCGCTTTCAACCACCGAAGTGAATACCTTAAACGAGCTTTGTTTTGCTAAGCCGGATATGTCTTTGAGTTTCATATCGAAACGCAGGTCGGGTCTGTCGGAACCGTAGTCGGCCATCGCCTCCTTATAAGACATACGGCGAATCGGCAGAGGTATATCGATATCCAATATCTGTTTCCATATATGGGCAACGAGGTTCGAGTGGACCTCGATGACATCGTCGCTATCGACGAAGCTCATCTCGACATCGATCTGTGTGAATTCGGCCTGCCTGTCGGCGCGGGGGTCTTCATCGCGGAAGCAGCGGACTATCTGGAAATATTTGTCAACGCTGCTGACCATCAGAATCTGCTTAAAGAGCTGGGGCGACTGGGGCAGAGCGTAGAAGCAATTCGGATTAAGCCTGCTGGGCACGAGGAAATCTCTTGCGCCTTCGGGTGTGCTCTTTGCGAGCATCGGTGTTTCAATTTCCCAGAAACCCATCTTGTCGTAATATTCGCGCACGGCCATAGTGACGCGATGGCGGGTTTGCAGTTTCTTCCGCATTTGCGGGCGGCGCAGGTCGATGTATCGGCTGACGAGGCGAATCTCCTCGTTTGTCTTTTCGGCGCTGTCTATTTCGAACGGCGGAGTCTTAGAGATATTGAGGATGTCAAGCTGCTGAACGGCGACTTCAATCCGGCCTGTCGGCAGCTTGGGATTTTCCATACCCTCGCTTCTTGGCTGGACGAGGCCTTCAATAGCTATGACCCATTCACAGCGGGCGGTTCTTGCCAGGGCGTGGGCTTTTGGCTGAGTGTCTGGATTGAAAACCAACTGGGTCAGGCCTTCCCTGTCCCTCAGGTCGATGAAAACCAGATTTCCGTGGTCTCGGTAGGAATGTACCCAGCCGGCTAAAATAACCTTCTTTCCGGCATCTTCAATGCGAAGCTGGCCGCAATTATGTGTTCTTTTGAGCATTGCAAATTCTTTCTTTAATAAAAGTCTGTCTGAATCTCTGCGCGCGCAGAGAAACCAGCACAACAGGATAGACAATTTATAAGATTTAGTCAATGATGGCTTTTGAGATTTGATATAAAGGTCTGATAACGGCGGCCTATTTTGGTGCATATTCGAGCAGGAACTTTTGGAGGGCGGGGAGGTCGTCGGTATTTAGGAGGTCAACGCCGCTATCCAGAAGTATGCGCCAGAGGTTCTCGCGTTCGGGCGAGGGGCTATCGGGGGTGGCCCAGAATCTTACGATTCGGCCTTTTTTGTGTGCGGTTTCGACGATGGTTTTTAATTTTTGCTGCTGATCGGCTGGCATGGGGCCTGCGCCTTTGTATGAGAAATGGCTCGACCAGCGGTCGCTTATAATGGGTATGAATGTTGCAGGTGCGTCGGACTGCAAATCAGTTAGTCTGCCGTCATAGCCGGCATAACGGATTTGCTCTGATTCCATAAATGCGCGGGGGCGATTGCCGGATACATAGACAACTATCGCTTTGTCGTTGCGGCCATTCGAGTCAAACGAGGTAATAATGTTCTTGTACTCAGCGAGCATTTCGCTTAGCACTTTGTAGGTAGGAACGGACTGGGTTTTTATGTCGATGAACAGTGTGAATTGCGGGCCGCTGGGATAGACCCGGCCGGAGTTTTTGGCTATGCGTTCTTTCAGAGGTTCGAGATAGAGCGAACGTAGTGTTCTGTCGGGTTTTACTTCATCGGGGTCGTGAGCGACTAATAAATCGCCATCGACGAGATGGATGTCGGCCTCGACGCTGGCAAATCCGTGGTCCAGGGCATCGAACAGCGGGCGGTCGTGTGCATAGTCGTTGTGGGCATGGGCATTGAGCAGAGGCTTTGGGCCAGGCGCAGTGGGAGATATACTGCATGAGCAGGCAAGAAAGATTGATAACAGTAAAACAGTCGCGATGATAGTTTTAGCTTTCATTAAAATTGCTCCTTATACGAGGCCTCATTACTTATTACCAAGTTCAATTAGCATATTTCGAAGATATACGTGCTCGTCGCCGTTCCAGGGTTTGGAGCAGATGTCGATATCGCCGTCGCGGTCAACATCGGCGGCCTTTGCTTCGTGGCAGCGTTTGCCGCTGAGGATTTCGTGCTGTTTGAAGCTTCCCCCCCTGCCGTCCAGATTTTCCCAGATGAACCATTTATGGGGAGGCTTTTCAGTTAAGGGCCCGCCGCCTGAGAAGACGTCAAGGTCGCCATCGTTATCGAAATCGGCCAGAGCAAGGGAGTGGTAGTCCTGGCCAGCCTTGTCCGCGATTATATGTTTAATCCAAATTCGGCCTTTGCCGTCGCGGTTTTCGTGCCAGGCCACCCGGCCGCTTATACAATCCCCTTCGGCCTGGATGATGTCGTTATCGCCGTCCTTATCGATATCCGATATCCAGGTTTTTGTCATAAGAGGGTATCTGGCTTCGGGCTGTCCGAAATCGATGTTTTCATGGGCCGTCCATTTTGTGCCTTTTCCATCGGCGTTCTCGAACCAGATGTTTGTGCGAACAACATCGTTATCGCCGTCGCCGTCGATATCGGCCACGCCGGCGGGGTCGATAGCACCGTGGACGGGCGGGCCGATTTTGTGCTCTATCCATTGTTTAGTAGGGTCGGCGGGGATTTTATACCAGTAGAGTGCGCTTTTGTCGCTCATTGCGACGACGTCGAGCTTACCATCGCCATCGATGTCTGCGGCCACGTTGTCGTGGCAGCCTGCGGTAACGGCGTTGGGGTACATGATAAATTCTTCTTCTCGTGGATTTCCGGTATTACGGAACCATGCCTGGCCCGAGACCTGGTCAATCCAGCCGTCGCCGTCAATATCGAAGGCTGTTCCGCCGACGTCGGTCGGTGCCTTTGGGGCGAGGGTATGTCTGAGCCAGTCGTCGGGGGCTTTGTATTCGAACCACCAAATCTGTCCGCCGTTGCAGCCGGTAATCCAGTCCAGGTCGCCGTCTTTATCGACGTCCACGAGAGAGGTCTGGCCCATTTTGCTGCCGACTTTGTCGATTTGGTGATATTCGAACTTCGGGATAACTGCATAGGCCAATGGGCCAAACAGGCCAATCAGCGTAATAATGAAAGACAAACTATGAAAGCCTCTATATTTATGAGAAAACATATTAAACTCCTTGTTAATAGTGAATATGAATTTTGTAAATAATGGATTTTATTTGTTAAATTATGGCCGGTTCCAGGGGAAATTTGAAACAAAATCCGGGCGAGCGGTAATTTTTGTCAAAATTGAGAATAAAAATATTTTCCCGGAGTGAACTTTTATGAGAAGCAGACGTATGGAATAGCTCAAAGCCACGGGCTGAGGTTTTTTTACTTTCTCTCCTTTCCTCCTTGCCTCAGCCCGCATTTTTTTATTTTGACACAAACAACACTGCTTTTGAGGGGCGAAAAGGTTAAATTTTATTCATTTTAAGCTGAAATATACTTTTTTTAAAAATTTAGTAAAATTATAGTTGACAATATAAAGGGAAAGGATTATTATACTTTCAAGCGTATAATGAAGATGAGTTGTATGGAGTCTTTTGACAAGCGGAATAAAACTTTTTTTCAAATACAAACATTTATTTTTGAAAAGAGTATAGACTTATATAAAGCTATTTGATATATTATTGTCGAGCACATTCACAGGGCTGAGGATATCTCGCTTTTTCCTCTCCCTCCGCACCTCAGCCCTGTTTCCTCCTTAAATAAACTCAGCCCTTGCTGAGTTTTTTTTGTCTTCGTTTTCTGCAAGTAACTATTTGCAATACATGGCAAACGCCTGACCGCGCAAAATTCTTTTCGTTTAATTGCCTCCTGAGTTCAGTTGTGATTTATTTGATGGCCGCCACCTTTTAATACATGTTTGGAAGGCTAAAGAAGGCCTTTATTTTGAATTGAGTGTATCTGGCCTATGCATGTATTCTCCTCACGGAACTTCTTTGTATATATAAGTTCCAATTCTCGTGAGAAACCGATCTGTTTCAAAATTTCCTCTAATGAAATCCCTTGTTCAGATCTTCCAAGCAAGCCAAGCACTCTATAAACTACATGATCAGCAGAACAAACAAGCCAATCGTCCGAAGAATTACATAAAAATGCTAATGTTTCTTTTTCGCCAGCATGGATGCTAATATTATATTGTTGGTCGAACTTTTCGTGGAAGGCTTTAATATTAGACAATTCTACATCAATAATCTTAACCAAATTTTGTTCTTCGTAAATATCAAGATTTATGCAAATATCCTTAAATTCTAAACTTGCAAATTTAGCTTCCTCTGCAACTGTACGAGAAATTGCAACATCACATTTGGTGATAAACTCATCCCAGATTTCCAACTGAAAGAGTTTTATAATTGGCCCAGCATCAAGCAATAGAAAGGGAAATCGTTTCATCCATGAAACCCTCGTCTTCCATGAGGTATTCTTGAGCTTTTTTGTAACTAATACCCATGTATTTTGCAAACTGCATTATAGACAGCTTCCCTTCCCTTAAAGCACGCAGTGCCAAATCACAATATCTCTCAGGTAATATCTCTTGGTTTTCAGATTCTCTATTTTTATCGAATTTGATCATCTTTTTGGCGGCATCGAGACATTTTTCAGTATCTTGTTTTTGAATTCTGAACAGATTAGCCATTCGGTAAACCAACGCATCTAAAGATACTCCGAATTCTCTGGCAATATCATCCAAGTGGTCAAGTTCAATTTGCCCTTGCTCGTTTTTTCGCAAATCAATCCTATCTCTTAAGGTATCATCAGGCATTAAGAGTTGGCTTGCAAATGCGTTCGCAAGTTTCTCTTCATTCTCAGTAGGTTGGGTATTTTGTGAACGGCAAGTAGCAAAAATATTCCATGTCAAAAGATGAAAGAGTTCGTGAGCAAGGTCGAAGTTCCGGCGCCACTGCTTGGTTGTTTTATCTATATTTAAAAGGACAGCATATCCATATTCCGGAGATAATGTCGAAATCGCACTTCCGGAAAAAGCTAAATGAAATATTTTCACATAGTATCGCTCTTCCAAAACTTGTTTAATTGAGGCACTTGGTATATCGCCAAGGCAAAATTGATTTTGGACCTTTCTTGCGAAAGACTCAGCTCGCTCGAACGTAAAGTCTTCCGGTCTATCAACATCCGGCTCCGGGAGCTTAGCCTTTCTTACCTCCCCTGTAAGCACCTCAAGATTACGGTATTGTTCACAAAGTTGAGCAAATTCCGCCTCAGTTCTTTTCTTTTCTTCTTCGCTGTTCGGTTTACTACGCCAAAGCATTACTTCTTCAATAAATGGTTCATCGGTCAAGAAAAACTCCACTGTTCTGCGGTAAACCTCTGCTAACTTGCTGAGTTGGGAAAACTTCGGCTCTCTATTATCATTTTCAAAATCACTTAGAGAGGACTGGCCTATTCCGCTTACACTTGAAGCCTTTTCCAGAGTGTAACCAATGGCTTTTCTTGCGATTTTGAGTCTTTTACCAATATTCATTTTAGCACCTCCTATTTCTGCCTCACAGAATATTATACCATATATATCGGCGAAATGTGCACTAAAAATTCTGAAATACAGAATATTTAGTAGTATTTCTATGATTTTTTAGGTTTTTTCTGAAATTTCACCAATTTAATATCTTCTGGTAGTGGTTTTTGCGGGGTGGTTGTAGTTTATGAAGAAGTATCTCAGGGCGTCTATTGGGTGGTCGTAGAGGCCATCTTTTAGAGGTAGTTCGCCGGCGGCGGTGGCGGAGTGGGGATAGTGATAACACTGCATTGCTTCGACGAGGCGTGTGCATCTCGGTGAGATTAGAAGTGTGCTTTGGCCGGAGCCGGAGCGAACGGCCCGGCGGATAAGCTCTATGCCCTCGAGGATACCGCTTCGTCTGGAGCGTACTGCTATGCCTAAGCTGCGCAATTCCCGAACGGCACTTGTGCCGGTAACATCGTTTACTCCTTTGCCCGCGGGATCGCAAAACGTAGCGGCCACCTGCTCTTCGGGTACCGGAGTCCGGTTCTTAATCTCATCGGCGTGCACATCAATAGTCGCCCTGCTACGGACATACTCATCTATTATGCGCACGAGGCCGTCAGCATCAACCTGAATCCACAAACAAACAAAAGGATTTACAAATCCAAAATCAACTGCGCGGTAAAGCGGAAGATTAGGGTCGTAATCGACAGGCCGAACATGTATGTCCGGGTCGAACTGAGCGAAGACCACATTTTCCCGCGAAGGTCTTTTGCAGAGCATCTCGGCCTCCCATCCGGGCCTGCTGGCCCGGCGCATCTGAGTTATGCAATCGTCGATTTTCAGATAGCCGTTGGTAGCTTTGGCCCTGCCCTGACAATCTTCCCATAAAAGACACTGCGAGCAGTTTCTATCGGTGCATTTTTCAATCACTTCCCATATACACCATTTGAAGACGGGTGTGCCGAGCTGCGGTGCGGAAGAAACCACCTTTTGCATTAAGCCGTAAGGCCGATGCATAGTACTGATAAGCTCCATAGCAGCGGTGATATTTTGCGTGCTTTGTGTGGTGAACTTTGCGGCGGCGAAGACATCTTCATTGAAAAGCTCAAGCTCATCACAGCGGAGTTTTTGAATGTGCTGGCCACGGACACTGGTTGGTGACTGCGTGAGGACCTCAACTGCCGAGCTATTGGTGAATCGGCATTTTGATTTGAGGGCAGGCCCGGCTAACAAATGCTCGAGGCCGTTGTTTAGAAAAGCGGTCAGGTATTCATACATTCTGGCTGCCTGCTCACCTGAGCCGCCGAGTATTCTGATCTGGCAGTTCGGCTTAAAGATACAGTCCAGAAGCGTTGCGACTGCTGCCAATTCGGTTTTGCCGCCGGCACGGTTGGCCCAGATGACAGCATCGGCATTTGCCGGGCGCTTGTATCCCGAATGAGGAGCAACAATCGCATCGGCAGAAAAGCTGTGCCAGAGATAATCCATCGGGCTGCTGTGGTCGGGGCAAATACTTTTGTCGGGCACGTCAATACCGAGAAAGACCTTAACGTAGTTTCTCAGGTCGCGTTTAGTGGCCGGCCGAGTCCGCCGAAGCTCGACATAAATACGGGAAGCTTTCTCGAGGTCGGTGGAAGTTTGAGATAAAGCCATTTGTGTCATTATTATACCCCCTGATTTGGTGTGTTGTTTAAAAACAGAGCGCAGGATTCAATCGCCAAATAATCCCCCCTTTCATTATGTGATTATGTATTTATGCTATTGTTACTGCGTGGCCGAAGTCTCCACCATGAAATTGCGTGTGATGCCGCTATGCAGATTTATCGGCAGGCCCTGCTGCAATTGTGCGCCTGTATATACTTTTTTTGAATTGAATGCCAGGTCGTGAACGGCATAGCGATTTTCGGCTTTGGCTGTGAACCATTCAGGGAACTGATTGATTCTGGGCCAGTCAAGGGGCATCTTCATAATCGTTTTATGACGCGGCGAGTCAAAGATAATTTTTCCTGTGTAACCTCTTCGGGAGCTGATACTTATTTTAAGAGCATCACCATCCAGAACGGCCCCGAAAATGACATCATTACTCCATGGCTCGATAGTGAGTCCCTTTGTTTTCCAGAGGCAGTACATAATCGTAGTTCTGGCGAAGTTGCCGTCTCCGTGCCACCCTTCGATGATACCGCTGCTTTTCTGCATGCTCCACATAATCTTTATTTCGCTGTCCATCCAATCAGCGACGGATGGGACTAGTTCACGATTGTAAAGGTTAATTGCGCTTTCAATGGAATCGGCATAGTCATCGGAGCCCCCCCAATTATACCGGTGGTAGTTGTAATAATTATTGAGGTTTATCAGTGCCGTACGAACGGCCAGACGATAGGCCTCGGTATTATCGATCAGATATACGGTGTAAAAGCCGTTGAGGTTATAGCCCCATGTATCGGCAAGGCCCTGGTCGTGTCTACCTGTTTTAGTATTGGCGGAGTTATAGAACATGCCATGTTGATTTCTGCCTACCTGAAGGACGTTATCGAGCATGACATGAATGGATTTTTGGTAGGCATTTTTCCTGGCCGGCATTGCAAAACTGACCGTCGCATAAAGTTCGCAAAGACCTGAGATAATTTCGCAGCCGTGGTCACGTAACTTGATTATGGTTTCATCCCTTGTCGGGTGATGATTGCCCAACAAATAATAGTCCCCAAGCCGCATTGCCCAATAGAGATATTTGCTGTCGCCGGTCATCCAGTATATTCGGGACAAGACCTGGAGCATTTCGCCGTTAGTTTCCTGGCTGCGTGAGACGATATTACCGTAATTTGTTTGCTCGGGCGCATGCATCCACATATCGTCGAGTATGTTGATCATACGTTCGGACCAGGGACTCGGGCCGAGCCATTCGGTCAGCGGCAGCAGGCCGTCTTTGACGTATTCGGAAGAACCGAAGATGATACGAGCTATATCAGGCTTTTTAAAAAAGAAATCCTGCTTTGAAAAAGAATACGTATCCGGCAAACGGTCGATACGGGATGTAAGTATGGTTTCCGCGCGAAGCATCTCCATCATCCTGCCCTTGAAGAGAGCCGGGTTCGTGATGGCCGCGGTAAGGACCATAAAAGGGTAATTGTCGGCGGCGCTGTCCTCGGCGTTCCATATGTCCCTGTCTCGGTCTAAATTTCTGGGTATGAGGCGGCTTCTGGGGTCGGCCTGCTGGAGCCATCCCCTGACGAAGTTTTGGCAACGAATAAATCCTTCGTTGGCGAGTTTACCGTTTTCCGCGGCCAGCCCGAAAGCTTTATCATTTGTTTCGTTGACCTTTCCGACACCCTGTTTTGCCAATTGTGTGAGCCTGCTTAAATGGTCCTGATAAACGCCGCGAGGGTTAGTGTTGTATTTTTTACAAAGCGAGGCGGCCATACCGACAAGCTCGCCCATCATACCGCACGTGCGCATAACTCGGACCGTTCCCAGGGCCACGTGGGTAACGCTTATACATCGACCGGCCATCATCAGATTTTGTATATTGCGTGAATACAGGCAACGGTATGGAATTGGGTACGGCTTGATTTTAGGTTGCGTACAGATGGTACGGAATTCTTCGCCCGGGAAATATTTAGTGTTTTCCGGGTCCGGATAGTGCAGGTCTATCGACCAGGTGCTGGTTACAAAAGCGTCGGGAAATCTATTTCGCTTCTGGATGTCCTGCTGCTGAAGTATTACGTCACCGAGCAGCCGGCGGGATTCGCGTTTGCCGCCTATGTAAGCCACCCAGTCGAGCTTAAGTTTGGCATATTTGTCTTTATTTCGACTGTGGTTTTTCTGAAAGGCCCAGTTTCCGTAAATTGCTCTAAATGAATGATCGCGTATATATTCGAATTCGGTAATTTGGTCGCGGCTTAGTCCGGCTTCCCAGTTCCAGTCACCTCTGGTTGCCTGCTGGCAGCTTTCCTCGGTGAACTGCAAGGCCCAGGGACAATCGGGAAATATTGTAGGCTGATTGGACTGCGCCGAATACCACATTACAGATGCGCCCATAGTCATCTTGTCGGGCTTTTCGGGTGCCATGGATTCGCCGGTCTGTTCTTTGCTTTCGCGTCCCATACGATACTCGGCGCCGGCCAGATAGCCAAGAGTGCCGTCACCTGTGCAATCGACAAACAATGGTGCGCGGAAGCTAAATTCGCTGCCGTTGATAATGTGTTTGGCGATGACGGCGACGATACGGTCGCCCTGCTTTTGAACTTTGAACGCATGCATATTTACGAACAGGTGGATATTTTCCTCCGCCTGTACGAGGCTCATTTTTCGGTTGTCATCATAGAACTGGGCGGGTCTTGCATTTCCCTGATGTCCGGAGTCGAGTTCTCTTACGACGTTGCCTATGGCCGGGTAAGGCGGAAGGTTGATTTCGCCCCCGAGATGGACGCGGACTTCGGAGCTGTTGTTGCCGCCCAATACGGGTCGGTTTTGTATAAGGGCCACCTGCAGGCCAAGCCTTGCGGCCGAGACGGCTGCGCAGGATCCAGACATTCCGCCACCGACCACGACCAAATCAAAATTGCCGGCGTCTTTCGGCTGAGAACTCAGGCCCAGCATCTGGCTTCGAAAAGCGGCCATTTGCTCACCGGCATTCGGCGGCACAAAATTAGTATCGGTAGTAAAAATAATCGCATCACAACGGCCCTCGAAGCCGGTTAAGTCGTGCAGTGAAACGGCGATCTGCAGATTAGTTACTATAATCGCCCCGCCCTGCTGCCAGTGCCAGTCTGCACCTTCGGTTCCGAAGATTGCATTTAGCGGCATACCATTGACGAGTACCTGGAACCTTCCCGGAGCGCCCGGCGCCTTCCATGGCGCCACCCAGTCTCGTGTTCGGACCCATACGCGGTATGTTCCTGCAACCGGGAACGTAACCGATGTTACAGCGTCGCTGACCGGCTTACCTAAACCGTGAGCTAAAAGAAACGGTGAGCCCATCTGGTCCATAAACTGCTGGTCAAGAACCCAGCCGCCATGGTTAGTAAAGGCCTCAGCTTCAACAAGGATAGTTTCTGCGGCGGTAATAGAAGCAAAGGACAGTAGTAAAGTTACACATATCAGTATGCTTCGGACAGGCGTACTATTTTTCATTTTTACCTCTTTGATTAACGAAACAAATTCACATAAATCATTTTCTTATCGGCCAGATGCCTGTCGTAGTTTATCTTCGCGTTAAGTACTTATTGTAACAGTTTACACCCGTATATTCACTTTTCAGTATTGTTAAGAGCTTTTTATTTCTACCGGATACTTCTCCCATGGTACGGCGCCAGCTTCGATGATGTGATTGCGCAGAGCGGTAAAGAGTCTTTGATACATTCTGTGCTTTATGCCAAGCGGATTCTGTTCCTGCGGGTCGTCTTTTAGGTTGTAGAGTTCCAGCGGTTCAAAGGGACTGTTCTGGACGAGTTTATAGTCGCCATAGCGTGCGGCATAATAAGCACGCCCTCCGTACCCGCCACCTTCACGGCGCACCCAAAAGAGGAAACGGTCCTCTTGGGGCTGGTCGCTGCCGAGCAGAGTCGGCAGGATGCTTCTGCCATCTATCTTGTGCACAATATCAGCGCCCGCAGCATCGCAGATAGTCGGAAATAAATCCATAGTTAGAGCGAGGCGATTACTTCGTGAGCGAGGTTCTATTCTGCCCGGCCAGACGGCACACATAGGTTCGCGGATACCGCCTTCGTACATATCCTGTTTGCCGGCTCTGAGAGGGCCGTTGTTTGCTCCGACGTTAAGCTGGCCGCCATTGTCAGAAGTGAAGATGACCAGTGTGTTCCCGCTTTGGCCGGAGTTTTTCAGAGCGGCTATCACCCTGCCGATGCCATCATCAAGATGCTCGATTAGTGCGACGAGTTTTGCACGTTTATCACTGATATTATTTTCGCGATTTTTGATGCGCTTAATCCAATCGTCAGGGGGCTGGATCGGCGTGGGCGGCGCGTTGTACGCAAGATATAAAAAGAACGGCTGTGCTGCTTTTGAGCGGGAGTTAATATAATCGACAGACCACTGTGTGAACAAATCAGTGGCGTGTCCTTTGGGATCAATTTCTTCGTTGTTCAGACGCATATAGTTATTGCCGTGGCGACGATGGTTGTAGTAGTCGTCCATCATATCGCCGAGGAAGCCGTGGAAGTGATCGAAGCCCCGCTCGTTCGGAGTGTTCGGAGATTCCAATCCGAGGTGCCACTTACCGACCATCGCAGTGTGATATCCAGTGCGGTTAAGAAGCTTCGGCAGCAGCACTGCCTGCGGAGCCAGATAACCCCAGTTGTTTGTCAGGTGTGTGCGGATAACACCGGGGACGCCGACAAGGTCGGGGTATCTGCCGGTCAGCAGCGATGCCCGCGTGGGCGAGCAGACGGGGCAGTTGGCGTAAAAGTTATCGAAGCGCATACCGGAAGCCATGAGCTTGTCGATATTGGGTGTTTGCATGTCTTTCGCGCCGTAGCTGGAGAGGTCTCCGTAGCCAAGGTCATCGACAAGAATCATAAGTATATTAGGCCTGTTAGCTGTGCGCTCTGCGGCTAATGCACAGCCTGAGATTGCAAGTGACGCCACTGTTGTACCGGCGGCTCTGAGGAATTTACGTCGTGTGTAATTAATCATATCAGCCTGCTCCTTAACAGCATGATTACTTACTGATAGTGTTCAAAACTGCTTCGATTATAATCTTATTATACTTTGCTTTAATTTGCGAATTCTTATTATAGTTTTTGCGGAAAAGGCATGAGGCCTGCACATCATTGACAATTACAGCTTATTAATTGTTTTTTCTTCGGCAAGGACGGCCAGGAGTTTGCCTGCGGTTTCGTCGTTAAGCGAGGCCGGGAACCGGGTGTCGGCAGGTTGAGGTTCGTCGGATGGCTGAACTTTCCTGTTGGCTGTCAGTATCGGCATAGAGATTATATCCAGGCAGGCTTTTCGGGCAGTCTCGGGCTTGTCGGATTCTGTGAGCTGAATCAGTTTTGCCGCCGCTACGGGTGCGTAACGCGCAATCAAAACATCACTTTGGCGATACGCATCGGTGATGCGCTTCTCGAACTGTTCGGCGAAACTATCGTCATTTCGCCACTGGTTATAAAGCTTCCTGCTGAGCTTGTATTTGTCCAGTATTGCCTGTTCGTCAAGCTCGCCGGCGAACAGGTCCTCTATTACGGCAAGCTGTTTTTTTGTTAATTGCTTTGCTCCGGGCATTATTAGAACCTCCCCATTATATTGTGGATAATCGGATAAGCGGACATACTAACGTCCACTCGCATTGAGGTATAAATCTGCTTTTTACACTTTGAATACTTTTTAACTTTTTTTGCGTCGCTTTCGGGGGCGAGATTTGATGGCTTTGAAATAGCTCTCTGATTTTCTAACTCCCAATTGACGGGCTTTGGTTTTTATCGAACCGGCGGAACGTTTAAGCCGCTCGGCGAGCTCTGTTGTTAACGTGTTGGGGTAAAGCTTTTTGAGCAGTTGCAGATCTTCCTTCGTCCAATAATTGTACACGTCACTTTTCATCCCGATATCGTATGCTTTTTGACGCACCGCCGTCAAAGGCCGATTTAGCCGCTCAGCTATCTTCCTTATGTTTCCGAAGGGGTATAGTTTTTTGAGCAGTCTTATATCTTTCTTTGTCCACGACCATGGCCCCTTGATGAGTTCTTTTTTCTTTGCCATTGTACAACCTCGTGATATTGACTATTTTCTATTTAATTGCAAAGGTTAATTCCTTTGTTAAAAGTCAATTTTCAAGAATAGAGTCTCAATTGTCAATAGTTTTTTCGTTGTTTTCCTTTACAAAACGTACCGGTTATTTTTTACAGGCTGACTTGTTGAGAATTTATAAATTCCTGAGCTATGTATGTAAGAGCGGCCGCATTCTTCACAGCCCTTGTCCGGTTTTCTTTGACCCATTCGGCTTCGCTCAAGGCAGGCTTCTGTTGGCTCATTGCGTCCGACAGTGCTTTTGCAATAACCTCCTGCTGTTTGTCGTTTAAGAAAAACACCAGCGGATTTAATATCTGGGTTTTGCTTTTTTCAACCGCCTTTAGGCAATCGGAAATCGCCAATTCGGTGAGACGTTTAATTTGATTTGACGTTTGGGGCAGAAGTTTTGCCAATTTGGCTGTTCGTCCGTCAAATGCGGATTTATTCAGCCTTTTGAGCAGAGCCAGCTTCTTATCAAGAACATCCGAGCCGCCAAGGCGGTTAAGCGTAGCAAGGAGTATGTCAGTATCCTGATCATTGACGTCCCAGACAAGAGCTTCAGCGGTTTTATAACCAAGCTCTCTCAAGGCCCGCCAGCGATGATGGCCGTTGATTATCTGGAAACAGTCCGGTTTTCGCGGGCATGGGCGAACCACCAACGGCTCGTATCGGACGGTCCTTTCTATGTTACGAACCAACTTCGCAAACTTAGCTTTACTCATTCGGTTAGGATTGTCCGGATGAGCAACGAGTTTATCAAGTGCTATCGATTGAACCTGGTTAAGCATAATAACTAAATATGAAATCTGAAATTCGAAATTGATTCATTGAACCAGATATAATAGACAGGCCTGGCGTTAAGCCTGCTCAAAATGTATTTTGTTCGCTCCGGGCCCGGGTGCATATTCCTGCGGCGGCCGTAACCTTTAAGAAAACGCTTAATTTCACGCTCTATAAATTCAGCTTCGGCACGGGTAAGCTGAGTGAGTTTTTCCTGCACTTTTTCAGGGTCGATAAGATCTTTATCTTCTATCCCAATCATGCCGAGGGCTTCGATGAGCTGTTCAAAACGTTTTGGCAGCTTCGACGCATAAGGCATCATTCCCGCTTTTTCGAGGAACGGATTGACCTGTCCCATAACCGCCATCGCTTCGATGATCGGGACGTTCATTTTCGGCATAGTCTGCTGTACTAATCTTTTTGCAAGTCCCAATCCGCGAAACCTCGGGGCGATAATGACTCTGCTGATGCAGCGAATGTTCCTGTTAATAAGCTCAAGCTGTGTGTTCCTGTCGAAGCCGGAAAAGAAATTATCCGTAGCCGCCCCGCGAAGCTCCAGCCTCGGACTCGGCATCGAGTAAACGATGACACCGATGTTTTTTTCCCGGGCAGGTCCTGCTGCTTCATTTCGCAAAATAAATATTTTCTCGAACGGACCCGGGCGACAGTGGCGATAGTGATAATGCGAAAGCTGCATATAATCATCAAGACAGCCGGGGACAATTTGAACTTTTTTGCATACTGAACACTGTTTCATATCTGCCTTTTTGATTTTTCCTTATGCCGGCCGGGCACAAACTATTACTTAAGACAAGCGATATACTTTATATATCCCCCCCTATAATTAGAGCAGTGTGCACATTTGACACGAAAATTGATGATTTTTTTAGCAAGCCGATTGCTCTAAGTGCTTATCAGGAAATGAGTAAAAAAATATTTGAAAAATTTTATTTTTGTTTTCAAGAGTGAGCGTTTTTGACCGAAAATTCCAAAGAAAAGACCTATAAAGAGAGTGTTCTGATTGAATAAAACTGCGTTATTCCAACAATTAAAGACTGAAAAAAAGCCATTTTCCTGAAATGAGGTAATTTTCTACATAGGAAAACAGTTAAAATTAGGAAAATAGTGATTAGGATAACAGAAAAAGAAATAATTCAATATCTGCAAAATTCCGGCAGGCAATATGCACCTTTAGTAATCAATCGCCTTGAAGAGCAGGTTAATCTGGCAGATGGATATCAGGCTGATGCAATTATAGGGTTCTCGATTCCGGACGGGCCCTGTTTCGAAGCTTTGGTGGAGATTGCATCTGTAGCGACGCCAAAAAATATCCTTCAAAAATCACTACAACTTTCTGTTAATATTAGTAAAGCAAACAAACCTGATATAATCCCCCTCCTAATAGCTCCCTATATAGGCAAGAAACAGGCTCAGATGCTGGAGGATAAGGGCATTTCATGGATAGACCTTTCCGGCAGTATGTCCGTCAAGGTTTCAAACCAGATATATATTGAACGTACCGGCCAGAGGAACCGATTTCCCGACACGGCTCCTATCAAAAAAATCTTCCAGGGAACATCCTCTCTGGTAAGCAGAGCTTTACTGCTGACACCGGAAGGCTTCTCATCTTTGTATGAAGCAGTTGATTTTATCAATGAGCGTAATGTTGGCATTACGCTATCAACAGCATCAAAAGTTATAAAATCTCTTGAAGATGATGGCCGATACGCCAAGAGGCCCTAAGATTGCTGAACAATTAAAAAAGAATTTTAAACAAGGTTGATGTTAACCCGGATTTCCCATATTAAGGTGGCGCATTTGATATTGATTTGATATTATAGGGCCTATCGATATGTATAAATCAAGCACACACAGTTCGCTTCCTTTCCTAACCACCCAATTTGATGGGACAGGAGGTACAATAAAGACATATGAAGAAGATTTTTTCGTTGAAGAAATCCCTTCATATATTCCTTGCGGAGAGGGGACACATATTTATGCCCAAATCGAAAAAAATGGAATATCAACGATGGATGCACTGGTTCAGATTGCCAATGCGCTGCGGATAACTCGAAAAGAAATCGGCTATGCCGGCCTGAAAGATGCTCATGCTGTCACAAGGCAGTGGATTTCCATAGAGCATATAAAACCGGAACGGTTACTGTCACTTGATATTCCTAATATTAAGATTATTCAAATTGCCCGTCATTATAACAAGCTGAAATTGGGCCATCTTGCCCGCAATCGGTTTGTTATTCGTCTTCGAAATCTCAAATTTCCTCTGAAACAATCAGTTAAAATAGCTGAACGCATCATAGCAGTTCTGATTCGTAAGGGTGTGCCGAATTATTTTGGAGGCCAGCGATTCGGTATTCGCAGTGACACCCACCTGTTGGGTGAAGCTATTTCAAAAGTCAAAATAGAGGAGTTTGTTGACATTTTCCTTGGCCAACCAGCAATAGATGAGTCGTCGACTTTTGCTGTCGCACGCTCATTTTATGAAAGAGGTGATTATAAAAAAGCTCTCAATACATGGCCATATTCATACTCAAATCAGCGTCGTGCATTAAAGGCTCTCATTGTAAATAAGGGTAATAAAAAAAAGGCTTACAATATAATAGACAAACATCTCAAAAGGTTTTTTGTATCTGCGTATCAATCTGACCTTTTCAACCAGGTTCTTGCCGCTCGCATGCCTGGCATTGACAAGCTTTTTGTCGGGGATATGGCTTATAAACATATTAATGGTGCATGTTTCCGAGTGGATGATGCTGTTTTGGAGCAACCTCGCTGTGATGTCTTTGAGATTAGCCCTACAGGACCTCTATTGGGCTCTCATATGACTAGGTTGACTGGACCAGCCGGTGATATTGAAAACTCGGTGTTAAATACTGCAGGATTGGAAAGCGGGGATTTTCAGCAAATGAGCAAGTATGGTGGCCGGGGAGGCCGTCGGCCTCTGCGTTTTCGGCCTCACCATCCCAAGGTTACCACAAGTCAGGATAAATTGGGGCCTTATATCGAATTGCAATTCGAACTTGATTCCGGCTGCTATGCAACTTCTTTTATTCGGGAAATTAGCAAAACCAATCTATAAGTTTATTCAACAATAGACTCTGCTAAGGAACTAAAAGGTCACTGTACGAAAACGAAAAGATTTGTATTTTGGCAGCAGATTAATTATGAGTATCATTTTTGAAAAAGCATCCAATTTATATCACTTTATTTTTCTCTTAGCGCATAGCACTTACTGCTCCTGATAGTATTTTCGGCTTTATATAATGTGAACTTTCGCACTTTTAACGATGTGTTAACTTGGGCAATTTGCATCAATAGGCCGATTTGACAACAATCGAATTATTTTTGGCAAGTTCGAGGTATTTTCCGAACATTCATAAAATACAAAACGGCTTCTAAATGCTTGTTTAATAAGGTTTTCCTTAATAAAAAAGTGCGAAAGTTAACTAAATGAAAAATGAAATTAAGAAGATAGGAGATGCTATTTTGGCTCACGTCCGTTCCGCAATACGTGAGGCAGCAAAAGGCGATGCTGATTTTGAATTTAAACTGAATCGCTGGGTGTTTACAAGGCTACAGGGAGATGGTCGGAAACAAAGCAAACCCATAAAACAAAAATTGTGGGATTCCGGCATAAGACAGTGCCAAGCTTGCAGGAAAAATTTCTTAAACATCAAGGGAGTCGAAATTCATAGAAAAGATTCTTCTTTATGTTACTCCGTTGAAAACTGCGAACTAATGCACAGGCAATGTCATCAAAAGAAAACTTAATTCACAATTTCGGCGACGGGTGGCAGCCACTGAGTGAACGCAGTGAGCGAAGTGGATGTTAGTTCTCGAATATCCAGAATCGAGCAATTTTCGACAAAATACGCTCAAAAACTAACCCAATTCATCAAAAAC
>JACKQG010001223.1_pt1 | contig 36083 bp, 29 predicted proteins | sample 8237621 | NCBI WGS metagenome assembly JACKQG01 (sample SAMN15677084, study PRJNA649215) | marine metagenome | biome: marine; feature: Black Sea; material: saline water; isolation source: suspended particulate matter (SPM) from the Black Sea western gyre | collected 2013-06-09/2013-06-10 | depth...
AATATTTTCCTATTTTGTATCATGATGCACACCAAAAATCAAAGTTTATTCCTGAAATTGTTACTTCAACCTCGCTGTAGGATATCCGGTACTTACCATTTTACGTTTATCTCTTTGGCGCTTTGTGTTCAATGGAGTACATCCTCATAAATGTGTTGATCGGACATAAAAACTTTTGATCAGGATATTCTCGGGCTTACAATGATGGACAAGTGGCGGCATACAGGGTTCAACGTGTACTGCGGGCCGAGGATTTTGCCCTGGCACAGGAGGTCGATGGAGAACCTGGCCCGGTATACTTGTCCGCCTCTGGAGGATTATCCGCGCATCTTTCTCCCAGGAGAGGATGACCTACCTGCGAGACTCCGGTCAGGTCGTGGAGCAGGCGAATAACAAATAACCAATAACTTCAATTGAGTGTTTTCGCTCAATTGGGGTCTGATCTTGATTCTATTTACCGGCCCTAATCAATCTTAAATTGGCGTCAACCAATTGCAGGATCTTTATATTATAAAATTCTCTTAAAAATTTTACCTGAACAGCGTCGGGTGACTGTTTGAGCATGTAATAAGGGGTCCCTGAAATCTTGGGGCCGTCTTTCGGATCTTCTTTTAAAAAGCGGCTGATACCGAAATCCATCAGTTTTACTTCACCCCTTTTGGTCAGCATGATGTTGGACGGATCGAAGGACGAAATTTCGTATCGTCCCAGAGTTTTGATGTTGCCAGGGTGCCGCATGCAAAAATCTTTGATTGTCCGGCAGTTAAATCAGGATAAAAGGGGATCGGTTAAAACACCCTGAGTTCTTTTAAAATTATTTTATCATTATAATTGTTTTTCAAACGATTGGTTACCTCGTTTTCAATATACGATTTCAGATTTTCCAGGTCACTTTCTTTGATCTTCTTTTTCATATCCGCCGAGGTAAGCAGCATCAAAATATCATCTCTTATTATCGGGTTCGCTGCAGAAATCTGTTTCGTTAATTCAGGGTCATTTTTAAACATTAAAGATATTTCGATATGCTTATTGGCGCCCAGGTTGGTAACGATCGGGTCGATGGTATGGTATGCAATTGATGTTACGGCACTGCCTTTTCCGTTCCCCGTCAAGAACGGCAGTTTTATAATTTTCTGATTCAAGAGGAAAAACAAGCCGGCGGCCAAAACGACGGCAGCTGTCGCCAAGATAACTTTAAATCCGGGTTTCTTTGGGGATGGTCCTGCTTCAGATTCTACTTCATGTTCGATTTTGCCGAGATTTTCCAAAACCGCTGCTTTCCCGGTATCCACCGCTTTAGAAATCGGAGCAGGATCAATTTTGGGCACTTCAAGTTTATCCAACTCGATGCCAAGCTTGGAATCGTCAATATCATTATCTTTTTCAGTCATTATTTCCTGCCGAAAGGATGGTTCGAAATCCGGGCCCTATCCGGTTGATAAATGTAACCATGGCCTCTTTGATCTTGTCAAGCGTATTTGCGGCAGCTTCAAAAATGAAGCCAGCCCGGCGAACGGACGGGTATCAGGTCGGAACAAAAAACAAATTATACGCTCAAGATCGGGCCTTTTCTGTGGAATCCCCACCAGGGTTCGCCGGCATGGTTATTCAATTTTGGGCAAGGGCTATTTTGTACAAGCACTTAAGCTTGAACCGGATTTTGAGGATGCCAAAGAAGTTCTGGACGCCATCGAGCTTGGTGCTTTTTGATGAAAAATTTGGGCGCTAGCATCGCGTCCAGCCGCATTCCGCATTTGAGCACACCATGCAGCCTTCGGCTCTGTGAACCATGGCGCCGCAATCGGGACACGAAATGTTTTTGGCTTTCGGATTTATCTGCCCGTTAAAATATATGTCGGCATCCTCGATCCGTCTGGCAACTTCCCGATATACGTCCGCATATTGCATGGCAACCTCAAGTCCTTTGCCCATTCCGGCGGGACAACTGTTTACCTCCACGTCTTTGCCGGCAGAGATCGCTTTGGTGCAGGCCGGACAATGGATGGACTTCATGCTGCCGATAATCTTTTCCAGCGATATGCCGGCCCGCAGGCAGTAAGATATCAGCACACCCAGCGCCTTGGTATTGGCGGAACAACCACCCCCGACCGTTCGGATAAAGACTTCAACCACGCCGTCGCTGTCAAAATGAGGATCGACATAGAGCTTGCCGCAGGCGGTTTTCATTTTCAGGCTGGGGCCGGTTGTCGCCCTGGGACGGTGTTTGAGTTCCCCCCGGCGCAGGGTATCTTTTATTTTGCCGTCCGATTGCTTCTCTTCGGTGTATAAGGCCTGGACATCCCGCGAACCATTCCGGTAAAAGGTGATTCCCTTGCAGCCTGTTTTCCAAGCCAGGAAAAACGCTTCGGAGATCTGGTGCCTGTCGGTATCGTACGGCGCGTTGATGGTCTTGGAAACACCGGAGTCTACGCCGCCGGTCTGAAACGCGGCCTGAACCATAATGTGCTCCTCAATAGACACGTCCTGGGTCGTTACAAAGAAATCAGGCAGCGATTCGCCCCCATTTTTTTCCTGCCACTCCCGAACCACCGCGGGTATCATGTCTAATTTTTCGCCTCCCAGGCATTCCTTGGTGTAATTGAAGGCAAAGTTCGGTTCACAGCCGGACGAACAATTCGCAATCAGCGAGAGCGTGCCGGTCGGAGCTACGGTGGTAAGGGTACCGTTGCGTCTTTTTGGATTGGAAAGCTCAAACGCTTCATAAACGGGGGCCACCCCCTTTTCCGTGCCCAGTTCAATGGAAGTTTCGTTGGCGGTATCGTAGATAAAACCCATGATATCCTTGGCCAGATCGATGGATTCCTTCGAACCGTATCGAATGTGCAGCTTGATACACATATCGGCGAAACCCATGATCCCCAGGCCGATCTGTCTTGTTTTTCTGGTCATTTCCTCGATTTCAGGAATCGAAAACCGGTTCACTGAAATCACGGAATCGAGAAAACGCACGGCGATCTGAACGGTTTTGTGCAGTTTTTCCCGGTCAACCTGGGCGCGGCCAGCCACCCACTCCCCCTTGATCATCTGAGAAAGATTTATCGATCCCAGATTGCAGGAACTGTAAGGCAAAAGCGGCTGTTCTCCGCAGGGATTGGTGGCCTCGATATCACCCAGAGGCTGCAGCGGGTTGTTGCGGTTGATCGTGTCCAAAAATACGATCCCGGGCTCTCCGTTTTTCCAGGCACCGGCAACGATGGTTTCCCAGACATCCCGGGCTGCAAGCGTTTTGTAAACCCGGCCTTTAAAAACCAGATCATAGTCCTGGTCTTTCTCCACGGCATTCATAAATGCATCGGTGATGCCCACCGATATATTGAAATTTTTCAGTTCGCCCTCTTTGGTTTTGGCGGATATGAACTCCTCGATATCGGGGTGATCGACCCTTAGAATCCCCATATTGGCGCCGCTGCGAGTGCCGCCCTGCTTGATGACATCCCCGATCGTAATATCAAAGATCTTCATGAAAGAGACGGGGCCGGAGGCTTTTCCTCCCGTGGAAGTCACGCGGTCACCTTTGGGGCGAAGATTTGAAAAGCTCATGCCGGTTCCACCGCCGTATGCCTGGACATCGACGGCATCGGACAGGGTTTTAAAAATGCTCTTGCGACTGTCATCCACCGGCAGCACAAAACAGGCACTGCCGCAGCCATCGTTGCGCCCGAAGTTGCGAAGCGTCGGGCTGTTCGGCAGAAAGTCGAGGTTCAGCATGATATTCTTATAACGTTCTTTCCAGGCAGCACGATCCGCGGCGCCGGTTTCATCGCCGGCAACTTTGTGCGCAACCCGGTCGCACAGATCTTCCCAGGTCTCACCGGAAGCGAAATATCTTTTTTTTAAAATTTTTAATGCATTATCAGCTATTTTCATCGTGCCATTTCTCCCTGGTTATAAAATCGCCTCGCGATTTTATCTAACGTCCCAAAAGCGTTCGGGACTTTTAAAAGGATATCTTTATCCTCTTACCTAAGTGGATTGAAAGTTGTTTGTTATCCGTTATTCGTTATTGAGAATCTCGTTAAATGGTCGATTAAACGAATAACGCCCAATAGAGTTTTGACTCAATTTAGGAATAATAGCAGAAAGACACTTGTGGTGCAATTACTATTCATACCCATGATTTTGTGGTCGAAGGCATAAGAAAGGCACCAAAAAGGGATGGAATAATCTGAACCGTACCTGCACAGGATATCGAGGCACTTGACGCTTACGATTCCTTTATGCGACGATCGCCCTGGCGGCGGAAATGATGAACCACGCGCCCACAATCACAAAAAACAGGCCGGCGGCAATTTTAATGTAACCGGCCGGGACAAAGCGGCTGAAGGCTTCCCCGCAAAGGACCGCGATCAGCGAACTTAAAACCAGGGCACCGGCAGACCCCAAAAAGACGGAAAGCTTCGAATCGCAGTCCGCTGAAAGGCAAAAGGTGGCCAGTTGAGTCTTATCTCCCAGTTCGGCCAGCAATACCATGCCGAAAGTAGTCATTAACATTTTAAAGTCCATAAACGTCCTCTTTTTTATTTAACCGCAGACACACTCAGACAACCACTGACAAATTTCATTTGGGCAGCCGAAACGGCTGACTAAAAACGCTTCACCATTTTCTCTGCCGATTCGGCAGAGAAAACGATCTGCGTTTATCTGCATGAATCTGCGGTTATTTTCTGTAAAATTAGGGCTATCGCTTCAGAAGTTCCAGCGCTTTTTGAACGACATTTTCGGGTGTAAAACCGAATTTCTCCATAACGAAATTTCCCGGCGCGGAAGCACCGAAACCGGTCATGCCGATGACGGCACCGCCGCTGCCGACATAACGCTCCCATCCCATGGGTATTCCGGCTTCGATGGCGATGCGCGCGGTAACCTCCGGCAATAGTACCCGATCCTTATATTCCTGTGGGGTTTTTTCAAACAGTTCCCAACTCGGCATGCTCACCACGCGGGCACCGACACCCTTTTGGGCCAATTCTTTTTGGGCTTTCAGGGCAATATGCACTTCCGACCCGGCGGCAATCAGGATAATGTCGGGTTTGCCGTCGGAATCCGCCAGGACGTAAGCACCGCTTGCCAGGCCGTATTCGCATCCGCTTTTGTCGAGTATCGGGAGTTTCTGGCGGCTCAGCACCAATGCAACCGGACCGTTTGTGGTTTTTAGGGCCTGACGCCAGGCAGCCGCGGTTTCGGTTGCATCGGCCGGACGGATAACAGTAATGCCCGGAAGGGACCTCAGATTGGCCAGGTGCTCGACCGGCTGGTGGGTTGGTCCGTCCTCGCCGACGGCAATGCTGTCGTGAGTAAAAATATAAATGACCGGCAGTTTCATCAGGCAGGCAACACGCAATGCCGGTTTCAGATAGTCTAAAAACACCAGAAATGTTCCGCCGTATGGCCGCAGCCCGTTATGCAGGAACATGCCGGACATGATGGCGCCCATGGCATGCTCCCTGACGCCGAAGCGGATATTGCGGCCGTCGTACGCATTTTTCTGAAATTCATGGGAACAATTCAAATAGGTTTTGTTGGAAGGCGCCAAATCCGCCGATCCGCCGATCAGGGTGGGCAGATTTTTGGCAATCGCGTTCAGAACCTTGCCGGACGCAGCCCGGGTTGCCATGGGGCCGTCGGATGGGGAAAATTCGGGAATTTCGGCATCCCATCCGCGGGGCAGATAACCGCTCACGGCGTCGACCCACTGCGCGGCCAGATCCGGGTATGTTTTGGAGTAAACCTTAAATTTTTCCAGCCAGGCCTCTTCGGAAACTTGGCCTTTATCCAGGCATTTTCTAAATTTTTTCAACACCTGGTCCGGCACGCAAAATTCAATATCAGGCGGACAGCCCAGGCATTCTTTTGTCAGACAGACCTCTTCTTGACCCAAAGGGGCTCCGTGGGCATCGGCCGTATCCTGTTTGTTAGGGCTTCCATAGGCGATATGAGTTCGTAGAATGATCAAAGACGGGCGTTCGGTGTCGGCTTGGGCGGTTTGAAGGGCATTAAAGATGGCTTCGGTGTCATTGCCGTCGGCAACCTTTTGGACATGCCAGTGATAGGCCTGAAAGCGCAGGGCCACATCTTCCGTAAAAGTTATTTCCGTGCTGCCTTCAATGGAAATTTTATTGTCATCGTATATGCAGATCAAGCGTCCAAGGCCCAGATGACCGGCCAGGGAAGCCGCTTCGGAGGCAACACCTTCCATCATATCGCCGTCACCGCAAAACATGTAGGTGTAATGATCGACAATGTCGTGCCCCGGTCGGTTAAAACGGGCCGCAAGGTGCCTTTCGGCCATGGCCATGCCCACGGCGTTGGCAAAACCCTGACCCAGGGGACCGGTGGTTGTCTCCACGCCCGGCGTGTGTCCGTATTCCGGATGCCCGGGGGTCTTGCTTTGCCACTGCCGGAAGTTTTTGATGTCATCAAGACTCAAATCATAGCCGGTCAGATAGAGCAGACTATACAGCAACATGGAGGCATGACCGCCGGAAAGCACAAAACGATCGCGGTCGAGCCAGCCGGGATTTTTAGGATTGTGATTCATGATCCGGGTCCAAAGCACATAGCCGGCCGGGGCCAGTCCCATGGGGGCACCGGGATGGCCGGAGTTGGCCTTTTGAATGGCATCCATGGAAAGGGTGCGAATGGTATTGATACAAAGCTGATCGATTGCTGCCTGGCTTTCAGCAAAGCCTGTGTTCATGATATGTTTCTCCTTTCCTGCTGTTTTTTATGGGTTCTCATAATTGGGGCGGCCGACAGGCCGCTTTTAGGTTACAGGGCACGCAGATATTCGGGTTTAAGCGCCACCTTCCCTGCCAGAGCCTTATCGATGAGTTGAATCGTCGCTTCCTTTTCTTTCGGCAGCCTGGCCTTGATGGGAAGATAGTTCGAAGCGTGATTGGCATGGAAAAGGCCCTTGGAAAGGTTGGTTGCAGCGATCATGGTTTTTAGTTCCGCCAGCATTTCATGAGACTCTAGCAGGGGAAATTCACCTGATGCATAATCCTGATACAACGGCGTGCCGGGGATGAGCATCAGGCTCAAGGCTCCCACATATTCAGGGTCTATGGCGGAAAGGACCCGGCCGGTTTCCCGGGCGTGAATCCCGGAGCGCGCCCGGCCGGCAATTCCCAACAGGACGGTAATGGAAAGCTTGATTCCGGACGCCCTGGCCTTTTGGCCCATTTGAATCATGTCGTCGGCCGTCGCCCCCTTGTTGATATTTTTCAAGGTCACGTCGTCGCCGGTTTCAAGACCCATGTAGGCGATACCGAGCCCGTGGTCCTTCAGAACCTTGAGTTCTTCAAGGGTTTTCATTTCCAGGCTTTTGACATTGGCATAAACGCCCACGCGGGTTACCCAGGAAAGCTGTTTTTCAATTTCCTGCAAAATGTTCAGTAGCCTTTTTTGCGGTACGATCAAGGCGTCTCCGTCGCAAATAAACACGCGGCGCTGGCGCCGGCAGTACTTGGCCGCAAAAGCGATATCCTCCAGAATAATGGAATCCGGCTTGATGCGAAAGCGTTCTCCCCTGTAAGTCCCGCAAAAGGTACACTTGTTGCGCGAGCACCCAACCGTGACCTGCAGCAGAATGCTGTTAGCCTCGCTGGGCGGCCGGATGATATTTCCTTCGTAATGCATGCAGGCATCTCCAACTATCCCGGACATTTCACGAAAATTTTTCATCAGAATTAATTTTTACAATAAAATATTATGGTTAAGACTAATATGGTGTACAATTCCCAAGGTACACTTTGTCCCCATAATTTTTTATCCTTATTTGCTGAAAAATTTTCGTCCTTCGGATGCGATCTGAGGCGCCCATTTGCTGCGTTATCAGGAATTTGCGGTAGATATACTACAGCTGCGTCCCTGAATGCCTTGCAAATGAACGCCTCAGATGCATGAAATTTCCGGGCTTGGCATCTTTCAAAAAGCTCGTATTTTGTAACCCAATCCGAAATGTTTATGCAACCATTTTCCCAAAGTTGGTCCAACCATCATCCGCAAAAGACTCACTTATTCATCGGTTTCCATTGCTCCGAGACAATTTTCCAGGTGTTATTTACTTTTATCAATTTAATATGTTTTTCACCAACTTCCGAAAGGTAAGCGTCGGAATATTCTTGAACAAAATCGGCTTTGGCATCTTCTCCCTCAATCGAAATCAGCAGATTGGATATCTTTAAAGAAATGTCACCTGGTCTTTTAAAAAGATCGGATTTTTTTGCCCGCCAATCGTTGTAATCAAGTTTTTCCGATCGGAATTGGGGGCTATAATACGACATATAATTATCGAAATTCTTACTTTCCCGGGCTTGAATCCAGGCATAAATCATGCCCCTGACAGCATGGATGTCATTAAGGCTGCTCGTTTCCCAAGAACTGCCTTTATCATCGGAATCGGCCCGCGCAACATTAATATTGACGATTGTAAAGATGACTGCCAGGGCAAAAACAGCCGAATATAAAAGTAAAGTAACCGCATTCCTGGGCATGAAATACCTCCACCGTGTTTCTTTCGATATAATTTTCTTTATGAAGAACTTGGACTAAATGCCGGTTTAGGCTAAATGAATTGCAGTCCCGGTCTTTCTGTGTTATTGAAAATCTTTGAAGCCCCGGTAAAGGATAAAATTCATCCGGAGAGCTTCACTACTGTTTCGGTAACAAATTGTACCTAAAATCTCAACATTATTCCTTGGAATGACAGCTTTATTTTGTAGATATTTCGAACTTTTCCCACATGACTTGTGAAGTGTTCGGATCCGGCAAATAGTGCTGAACCTTTGACAAGTTCATATAACTTTAATCTGATAGAGAGTATAGCCATATGGATTTAAAAATGAAAGTGCTCATCGTTGATGATTTTGCCACCATGAGAAGAATTTTACGAAATATCCTCAAACAGCTCGGCTTTACAAATATCACTGAGGCCGATAACGGCAAGGCGGCCCTGAAAGAACTGAAAAAGGAAAAATTTGATCTGATACTGTGTGACTGGAACATGCCGGAAATGCCGGGCATAGAGCTGCTGAACACGGTCAGAGCCGATGACGCCTTAAAGCACATACCGTTTGTCATGGTTACGGCCGAAGCCCAGAAAGATAATATTATTGAAGCTGTCAAAGCAGGCGTAAGCAGTTATATTGTGAAACCGTTTACGGCCGAAACCGTGAGCGAGAAACTCAACAAATTATTTGGTCGTTAATTACCTGTTTCGCCCTCGAAAAACCGATGACGAGAAACCATATGCATGGGACAATTAAAAGACCCCAGTTATAGCGCAAAGGAGAATGGACAATGGATGCAAGGCTTATCAATCCATTTATCAATGCGACGCTGAATGTACTTGAAACCATGGCATTTACTAAATCTGAAGCCGGCAAGCCTTACCTCAAAAAAGACGATGTCGCCCAGGGAGATGTTTCCGGTATTATCGGGTTTACCGGCGAAAAAAATGGAACGATTGCCGTTACCTTTGATGAAGCCTGCATCCTGAAAATCGTTTCCAACATGTTTGGTGAAAAAATGACCAAAATCAATAATGAAATTGCCGATGCGGTTGGTGAAATAACCAATATGATCTCCGGTCAGGCCAGAAAAGAACTGGAGGAAATCGGCAAAAAATTTATTGGTGCCATCCCCACGGTGATTACCGGTAAGAACCATAAGGTTAACACGATGACCAAGGGTCCCAAAATTGCCATTCCTTTTAAAACCGAGGCCGGAAATTTTATAATCGAAGTATGTCTGGAAAGTTGAACCGATAAAATAGCCTTTCTCAAACCTTGCTCGTTTTATGACCGACAAAGAATACACAACGAAAAAGGTCCCCGCATCAGGCTTTGATCCTTTTCCGGTAAGCGGCTTCCGTCAGCCGGGGTAAAACAGTGGTAGACATTCTGCTCATCCAGCCGCCGATCAGGGACTTTTATCTAACCGTCAAAAGAACCATCCCGTACGGGCTGGCCTGTATTGCTGCGGCCCTTTTGGAAGAAGGCTTTGCGGTAAACATCTTTGACGGACTCGCTGTTTCCAAATCCCGAATTATCGACCTGCCTGCAGAAATGAAATATGTCCGCGAATATTACGGCAAGCCGGACCAATCTCCTTTCGGGCTGTTTTATCATTATCGCCACTTTGGGTACAGCTTCGAACATATCGGGCAGGTTGCAAGGGATTCCGGGGCGTATCTGGTGGGAATTTCGGCCCTGTTTACACCCTATTTCCAGGAGGCTCTAAAAGTTGCCGAAGCTGTTAAAAAATTTCATCCGGAATGCAAAATCGTACTGGGCGGGCACCACCCCACGGCCCTGCCTCTTAGCGTCATGGAGAACCATGCAATCGATTTTATCCTCAGGGGAGAAGGCGAAGTATCCACGCCCTTGCTTGCCAGGGCCCTTAAAACCGGCACCGGCCTTGCTTCGATACCGGGCATCGTCTTTAGAAAGCCGGATGGAAGCATTCACGTCGATAACCCTGCCTGGATAGTGAATCCGGATCGATTTCCCCTGCCGGCAGCCCATCTTTTAAGGCAAAAGTTTTATCAAAGAAAAAACAAAGCCAGCGCGGTGATCACCACCAGCCGGGGCTGCCCCTTAAAATGCACTTACTGCAGCCTGGGAGCATCGTCCGATCTGCCCTACCGGCGCAGAAACGTGGCATCTGTGATTAAGGAGATTGCAACGGCCGTAACCCAATATGATGCCGGATTCATAGACTTTGAAGATGAAAATCTATCCCTGGATAAAAAATGGTTCCTGAACCTTTTAAATCAAATTAACGTACGGTTTAACGGCGCCGGCTTGGAATTTAGGGCCATGAACGGACTGTTGCCGTCGTCCCTGGATGACGAGACGGTTTGCGCCATGCAAGCTGTTGGATTTAAGTCCCTGAACCTTTCGCTGGGCTCGGCTTCCCGGGACCAGCTTGAACGTTTCAAGCGTCCCGATGTCCGGGAGTCCTTTGACCGCGCGCTTCAGCTTGCCGAAACATACGGCCTGACCGCCGTCGGCTACGTGATTGTCGGCGCACCCTATCAAAACGCGCAGGAATCTTTATCCGATCTTTTTTTCCTGGCCGCCAGAAGGGTTCTTGCCGGCATTTCCATTTTTTATCCGGCTCCGGGCAGCAGGGATTTTGAGCTGTGTAAGGCCGCCAACATCCTTCCCGACACATTTTCTCTGATGCGTTCCAGCACGCTGCCCTTATCCCACACCACCACCCGCACAGAAGCGGTGACGCTTCTCAGGCTCGGCAGAATCCTTAATTTCATGAAATATTTAAAGGATCTTGAGTCGGCCGCTTCCGGTGTTTCAAGGCGACATGCCAGCATCAGGAAACCGGACGATCGGCTCGAAACCGGCATGAAACTTCTTGAAATGTTTCTTGACGACGGCAAGATCAGAGGCATCACCCCGGATGGTGAGATTTTCGAACACAACATTTCAACCGAATTGACCCGCAGGTTTCTTGGAGAACTGAAAAATATCCCTATCCGGGGAACCTGGTAAAAAAGTCAGCCCCGGTTATAAAGATATTTTCCAAATTTCGAAACCCTAAGCTTCGCCTGAGGTGTGGTTTAAAAGAAAATAATCCAGCCTGGAGGTCTGTTCGGGGGTCAAATTCTGAAATTGCACGCCATACCGTCTAAATAGCAGCGTGCTGAATGGTGATCTTTCAGCCAGTGCAGTGTCTGAAGCGGTCTTGAAAGGAATTCCGTCAATTGTGAAGTTGCCGCCGGCCAGAAATATTCCCAGTTCGGAATAATCTCGTTTTTTCTCTTCATTTGCAATTTTTTCTTGACTTAAAGAATATAGGATGTCCTCGTCATCTTCCACATATGCGGTATTTTCTGCTTGCCATTTCTTCAATGAATCGGTAGGTTGAAATTAGGCTATCTCTTGTTCATCTCTATGCTGATAATGTTAAGTTTCCGACTCGTTTGACAATTCTGAACCTCGCCAGATTTTATCGGATTGGGCTAGAGTCCAAAATATTTACAGCACCTTTCACTTTATTTTATGAGGAACTCACAATGCAAGATGAAGGAAAGACAAGAAAGCAACTCATGAAAGATTTGGAGGAATTGCGCCAACAAGTCTTTGAACTGGAGTTGCTGAAAAAGGAGCGCAAGAACGTTGATGACTCTTTGCAGAAAGCTCACGATAAATTGGAACGACGGGTGAAAAAGCGTACCGCAGAATTGCCAAAGGTAAACGAACGACTTAAGTACGGCATTGAAGAGCGCAGACAGGCTGAACTTGAGCTCAAAAGGACCAAGGAGTATTTGGAGAATGTGATCGATAACTCCGTAGATGCAATCGGCATTGTCGATAAGCATGGGGAGTTTATCCTATGGAACAGGAGAGCCGCAGAAATTTATGGCTACAAATTTGATGAGCTGGCTGGTAAGACGGCCTTTGATCTGTATGCGGATTCTGAACAATTGGACAGAATGCTTGCCAGACTTCGTAGGGATGAGGTGGTGCGAGAATATGAAATTCTGATGAAAAAGAAGGACGGGAACATAGTTCCGATGGATATATCCATCAGTTTGTTAAAGGATGATTATGGCGACACCAGTGGCAGTGTATGTGTCGCCCGGGATCTCTCCGAAAGAAAAAAGGCCGAAATTGCCCTCAAACTCGCTAAAGAACAGCTAAGTCGCTACTCCAAGGATCTCGAGCGTCAGGTAAGAGAAAGAACAAGAGAGATAACCAGTATTCTCAGAAATACGCCCGCCGTGGTCTATATAAAAAACAAAGACGGATGTTACAGGTTGGTCAACGCACGGTACGAAAAGCTGTTTGGTATAAGTGATGAGGAAATCCGAGGCAAATCAGACTATGATATCTTTCCCAAGGAGATCGCCGACCAATTTCGAGCCACAGATCTGCAAGTATTTCGGGAAAAACGCCCCTGTCAGGTGGAGGAACGGATTCCTCAGGCAGATGGCACCCATATTTATCTTTCAGTCAAATTTCCCCTATATGACGGACATGGTTTAGCGAACGGTATCTGCGGCATCTCCACGGATATCACTGAACTCAAAAGCGCCCAAGATCAACTGAGGCGCCTCTCGGGCAGTATTATGGCCGGTCAGGAAAAAGAGCGCGCCTCCATTGCTCGTGAACTGCATGATGAACTGGGTCAGGTTCTTACCGCCCTCCGGATGGACGCAGTATGGCTGCGGGAAAGGTTAAACCGAAAAGATGCCAAAGCCGCGGAGCGAGCCTCAACAATGTGTGATCTGATTGACGCTACCATTGATGAGGTTCGAGGTATGGCCTTGAGACTGCGCCCGAAAATCCTGGATGATCTGGGACTTATTGATGCATTGGAATGGCACACCACTGATTTTGAGAAGCGCACGGGGATTGTTTGCATTTTCCGTCACGACGGTGTGACCCGAATAAGCGATCTGGTGGCGACAGCAGCATATCGTATAGCTCAGGAGGCCTTGACCAACGTTGCACGTCACTCTCGTGCCACCCATGCGGATGTTACCCTGCGAGTAGAAGTAGAAGGGGGTATGTTGACCCTGACGGTGGTGGATACCGGATGCGGCTTCGAAACCCATAAAATAGCGGACGGAGAGTGTTTGGGGATGGCAGGCATGCGCGAGCGAGCCAGCCTTGTTGGTGGTAATTTGGAAGTCAGATCCCAGTCGGGAAAGGGCACTTGCGTGTGCTTCAGGTTACCCATTGATAGCAATATCGGTGCAGCCCCATGATCAAGGTACTGTTGGCAGACGACCACAATATTGTTCGAGCTGGTCTACGGCGTATTGTGGAGGAGGCCGGCGACATTGAGGTAGTTGCAGAAGCAGCTGACGGCCGAGAGGCAATTCGACAGGTTCGTAAGACACTGCCTGATGTGGCGGTTATTGATATTTCCATGCCAGGTCTTGACGGCCTGGAAGTTATCAGCCAACTTCACACCTATTATCCAAAGATTCCCATTCTGGTGTTGACCATGCACGAGGAGGAACAGTACGTTGTTCGGGCTATCGGTGCGGGGGCGATGGGATATATCACCAAAAGATCAGTACCAGAGCAACTCGTAAAGGCCATCCGCAAGGTGCACGCGGGCGGCCGCTATCTTACCGATGAAGCAGCCGAAGCCTTGGCTGTGCGCATGGCAAGTGGAATGGTTGGCCGCTCAATTTTGGACGGCCTGTCTAATAGAGAAATCCAGGTGTTGAGACGGTTGGCATCAGGTCAGACCAATCGCGAGATTGCGGAGGTCTATCACATCAGTGTCAAGACTGTAGACACTTATCGGTTCCGCTTGCTGAAGAAACTCAACCTGCGAAACAATGCAGAACTGTCGCGATTTGCCATTCAAACCGGAGTAATTGAACCATAATTCCTGCCAATAGAAAGCGCTTTTTATAAGAAAATTTCTTACATAAAAATCAGACATTCTCTGATTTTCAGCCCTTTTCTAATCTGCTATTCTTTTTTTGAAGACTCTAAACTTTCTTTTGTTTTGCAGGGAGAAAGATTCTTGTAAACTGGCCCGAGCCGGCAGATGGAGCTGAAGGGCTGTTCCAAAAATAACAAAGGTGGTTAAATGGTAGAAACGTTAAAAATCAACCTGGGAAGAATGGGAATCACTGGCAACCAGGCAATTGCACGAGGAGCGATAGAAGCAGGGGTGCAAATTACATGTGCATATCCAGGTGCGCCTATTTCAGACCTGCAAAATACATTTGAATCTTTAGCTAATAAACCAGGATTTCCGAGGAATAATCCATTCACCTTGAAACTCGGCGAGTCTCTGGACAAAGCCGGCTACGAGCTAGTTGCCAAGTGGGGTGAAATGACCAACGAGCCCAATGCACTATCTTTTGCTTTAGGCAGTTTAATGTGCAAGGGGGATAAAAAGCCTCGCGAATACATCACCCCCGAGGAATACGGCACTATCTTTGGGGATACACTTTTTGCAAAGAAAAATCTCTTGACCGCGGACGAGATTCCGGTAGGGTTGAGAGTTATGTGCTCAGTCAAGCATCTTGGCGGCAGCACAATGGCTGACGTGGCCAGGACATTAATGAACATCATCCCCTACCCAGGTGGCCTTTGCATAGCAAGCGGAGATGACCGTCAGGGTGTTGCTTCCCAGACAATGCAGGACAACAAGGTATTGTTTGCTTGGCATTTTAGAATGCCTACCTTTGAAGTTCATAATCCGGCCAATGCTCATGTAACAGTTAGAAACGCCTACAAGCTGTGCGAGGAGCTTGGCGTGGCCTTTGCAGTTATTGAGAATTATAGTCAATCCTATCGAGAAGTTACCGCTGATGTGAATTTTGAAATAGATATGACGGCCAATAAGAGGAAGAAGGGATTCACTTCAGATCCATATAACCTCGTTACGATCGGACCTCACATAAGACCTAAAGAAAAGAGGCACTGGGAAAAAATAATCCCCCTTATGAAAAAGAAATTTTCCGAGAACTTTGAGTTCCTCAATAACGAGGTTATTCGCTACTCCGAGGAACCAACGAAGATGATCATCGTTAATGGGCCTTTCAGAGAGGACCTAAACTATATAAGAAGCAATGAAGCAAAAGAAAGGGAATTCAAGCGAAGATATAAAGACCCGATAGTGATTGCCAGCGACCTAGTCTGGCCTTTACCTACCTTATTATACAAGCAAATCTTCGAGGAGAGTCGTATCGATGAAGTCTATGTCTTCGAAGAAGGCTATAGTAGATTGATGTACTTTGAGACGCTCGACTTCATAAATACCAATGGATTCAATGCCAGGGTGATAAACGCGGGCATTCCATATGAACCCAGAATGTATGAAAGATTCTCATACGCCAGCCATATAATGGCAAGCGCAAGCTAACGAGGTGAAAAGGTATGACAGCAATGGCAATACCAAAACCTGAGGAGCGAACGATCAAAAGGCCGGTAGCAAACTGCGCCGGCTGCGGTGCGACCAAAGTATCGATGGCACTGAAAGAAGGTCTGAAGAGATATAACAAGCAAAATAAAACCAAATTCAAGTTGATCTACGTAGCTGATAGAGGCTGCGGCAATCTTCAGGGATGGCATGAATACGGCATAGTCGATGCAATTTTCAACATGGGCATGGCGCCAATGGTGGCATTGGGCGCTAGATATTCGTCCGGAGGGGTGGAGAATGGCTACATAGTTGTTTGTGCAAGCGGTGATGGGGCCTATAACTTCAATATAAATGGGATGAAGATCGCAGCGCAAGACCTACCGAGCATGTATATAATTTACGACAACTATGCAATCCGCATGACCGGTGGACAGATAGGCTTGGTTAACGAGTATGCAGTAGAGGGCAAAGCCCTAGGCTTCGATACTTACTTTATCAATCCTTATCGATATGAGGAAAACGCAGAGGTCTTCAAAGATCTCATCGGTGAATATCTGAAGAAGAAGGCCATCATGGTCGTTGCCGACGGCACCTGCGCTCGAGACTTGAAAGGCCAACTCAGAGCGCAAGGGGTGAAACTCGGGACATTCAGCAGGAAAGAAGATTGTAAAAACCTTGTCTATCTCAAGAAAAGAGAAGAAATCGCCAAAAAGAACCCTCAAAAGGCCAAAGAAATGCCGCCATTTAAGTGCAGGCTCTGCGCAATTATTTTGCGCTGTCAAGCTCTGGCTGAAAACGACCCAAGTCGCTGCTTCGGCTGCGGAACCTGTGCACACTTCGGATGTGAATATTTAACCTGTGCCGGACCAAATCTGGCAATGGTAACCGCGCACCCGAAGAAGTACATTGAAGTTTTAACAGGTAGGCAGGGAGATCATTGAAATGAAACGAGATCTGGTAATCACCAACCCCTCACTGGGCGGTTCTGGATATCTGACCCTTGTAGGATCAATGGCAAATGCAGCCATCAAGGCGGGATATTATTCAACAACATATCAATGCAGAGGCTTAGCTCAAGCAGAAGGACCCATGTGCCTCGATATCTGGATAAGCGAAAAAGAGATCTACGGCGCCGTGCCACAGGAGATCAACTACATGAATGGTTATGACATGACCGAAATATGGCGCATGTTTATAGAGGCGGGCAGTCAAGCGGAGAAAGTATATTCAAAAGACCTCACATTGATAATGGATTACAGAGTTATTGAGCCAATCGCGGTAACGACAAGCATGAAAGGACCCAGGTACTACTCCAGAGAGGAGTTGCTCGAAGTCCTTAAAAAATATAAAATCGCGGGTGATACGCTAAGGTTAATTGTGTATGACTTTTCGAAGTACAAACAATATGCTTCGGTCTTGAAAGGCCCATATTCCTTTGGCGTAATTGTGGCTGATCTGGAGAAGCGCAACGACATTGTCAAAATTCCGAGGAAAGAAGCAGAATCAGCGGTCCGTGAAGGCGCACCTCAAAGTGGAAAGATACCTCAGCTGAACGTTGAAGCCTTTCAGAGGGGATACAAAGATCGAAGCGAGGCAAATGAAGGCAAAGTGCTTATGATTTGATATGTTAGACAGTAAACCGCGGCACGTAATTTCTTCAATCTCAAATACCAGATACCTTGCCAAAAAATCAAATATCTTAGCAGAACCCTTTTCCGAAAGATGAAAACTTACGGGATTTCATAATCCCAAATTGGGACAGATATTTCTCATTAACAGTATTTTCAGCGAATAACCCCCTAGTTGCTTTTTTTTGGGACATTTACGTCCCTTTTGTCAGAATAGTGTTCCCATAAACCAGGACGTATCTGTCTTTGTTTTATCCCTGGATTTCAAGCTCTTATTCCTATTTCATTTTCTGGCACAGCGCTTGCGAGAGGAGACCGGTTTAGGGAGTTATGGAACAGGCCCTATTTTGAGTGATAAAAAGAGCAGAATCTGGCATCTTCCTTGAGCGATGGCCCTGAATGTTACGATAACGCTATGAAAAAGTTTGACTTCGCCTAAAATACATAGCAAAACAAATATTAAAACCCCTAACCCGGACAAGCCGGAACCAAACAAGATCTTTGAAAAATTCTGTAAGCCGAAGATAAATCAACTTACCTCAATGGGTTGGGCCGGTTGGCCTGTTAGCCCGTTGAGCCCGTAATGACTTCATCCGACCAAAACGGGCAAACCGGCAAACTGGCGCACGGGCAAACTTTAGCCGTTCGAAGTGCGGCGACTCGTTTAAAAGATTTTTTGTCACAAAAACCGCAAAAATTGCAATTAAAGGACTCAAAAAACCAAAGGAGTATATCATGGCAGAGCATGCGCACAAACAGAAATGGATCGAGCTGGCCAGCAAGCAGCTCAAGGGCCAACCGCTTAAGGATCTTGAGTGGGAGACCCCTGAAGGCATCAGGGTAAAGCCGCTGTATTTGGCCGAGGATCTTGAAGGGATGGAACATCTCAACACGCTGCCCGGGTTTCCCCCTTATGTGCGGGGGCCCATGGCCACCATGTACGCCGGGCGTCCCTGGACCGTGCGCCAGTACGCCGGTTTTTCCACGGCCAGGGAATCGAATGCGTTTTACCGCCGGAATTTGGCGGCCGGGCAGACCGGGCTGTCGGTGGCCTTTGATCTGGCGACCCACCGGGGGTATGATTCGGATCATCCCCGGGTGGTGGGCGATATCGGCAAAGCCGGGGTGGCCGTAGATTCGGTCGAGGACATGAAGATTTTGTTCGACCAGATTCCCTTAGACAAGGTGACGGTATCCATGACCATGAACGGCGCGGTGTTGCCGGTGATGGCCGGCTACATCGTGGCGGCCGAAGAGCAGGGCGTCGGCCAGCAGCAGTTGGGCGGCACCATTCAGAACGACATTTTAAAGGAGTACCTGACCCGCAACACGTACATTTATCCGCCGGAGCCGTCCATGCGGATTGTTTCCGATATCATCGGGTACTGTTCGGAGCACATGCCCAAGTACAACACGGTGAGCATCAGCGGCTATCACATGATGGAGGCCGGGGCCGACTCGGTGCTGCAGACCGCCTTTACGCTGGCGGACGGGCTCGATTATGTTCGCGCCGCCTTAAAGGCCGGGCTTGATATCGACACCTTTGCCCCGCGGTTGTCGTTTTTCTTTGGGGTGGGGATGAACTTTTTCATGGAGATCGCCATGCTGCGGGCGGCGCGTTTTCTGTGGCATGAAATTGTCAGCCGCTTTGATCCCAAGGATTCGCGCTCGACGACGCTCAGGACTCATGTGCAGACCTCGGGCTGGAGCCTGACCGCGCAGGATCCGTATAACAACATCATCCGGACCACGATCGAGTGTCTGGCGGCGGCCCTGGGCGGCACCCAGTCGATGCACACCAATTCCTTTGACGAGGCCGTGGGCTTGCCCACGGACTTTTCGGCCCGGATTGCCCGCAACACCCAGTTGGTGGTGCAGCACGAGTCCCAGATTTGCCGGGTGATCGACCCGCTGGCGGGCTCGTATTACGTCGAGGCTTTGACGGACGGCATCATCAAAGAATCCCGCAAGATCATGGCCGAGATTGAGAAGATGGGCGGGATGGCCAAGGCCATTGAGACCGGCATGCCCAAGATGCGCATCGAGGAAGCGGCCGCCCGCAAGCAGGCCCGCATCGATCAGGGTCTGGACATCATTGTGGGCGTCAACAAGTATCAGATCGAGCAGGCGCCGCTGGAAGAGTATCTGGAAGTTTCCGAGGCGGTGCGCGCGGAGCAGATCGCCCGGCTCAAACAGATCCGGCAGAAGCGCGACGAGGCTGCCGTGTGCCAGGCGCTTGAGGCCGTCACCAAGGTTGCCGGGGGCGCCGGCAATCTTTTGGAGGTCTGTATTGCGGCGGTGCGGGCGCGGGCCACCGTGGGCGAGATTTCCGACGCCATGGAAAAGGTGTTCAACCGCTATGTGGCCACGACCCAGTGCATCTCGGGGGCCTATGCCGCCGAGTACGGTGACAGTGAAATCTTTGCCGCCATCCGCAAGCGCACCGACGATTTTCTGGCCAAAGAGGGCCGCCGGCCGCGGATTCTGGTGATCAAGATGGGCCAGGACGGTCACGACCGGGGCATCAAGGTGATTGCCACCGCCTTTGCGGACCTGGGGTTTGATGTGGATATCGGTCCCATGTTCCAGACCCCGGAAGAAGCGGCCCAGATGGCGGTGGAGAACGATGTGCATGTGGTCGGGGTATCCAGCCTGGCGGCCGGACACCGCTCCCTGGTTCCCCAGCTGATCACTGCGCTCAAAGCCAAGGGCGGCCAGGATATCCAGGTGGTGGTGGGCGGGGTCATTCCCCCGGCCGATTATGACAGCCTGCTCAGTGCCGGCGCCAAGGCCGTTTTCGGCCCCGGCACCGTGGTCACCGATGCGGCCAACAAAGTGCTGAATCTCCTTTAATAAAAGTCTTAAAACTGAATATGGTTATTATTCAACAGAAAGGGGTTTTTAAATGGCTATTAAAGTATTCATTAAACGGGCAGTGCCGGAAAATACAGCGCAAGCGTTAAAGCCTCTCCTGAAAAAGCTGAGAAACCTGGCCATGGAGCAACCCGGCTACGTTTCCGGGGAAACATACAAAAGAATCGACCGCCCCGGTGAAAATCTGGCCATCAGCACCTGGCAGTCCATGGACGATTGGAGGAAATGGGTGCTTAGCGAAGAAAGAGCCGAAATCCAGACAAAAATTGATTATTTGCTCGGGGAAAAAACCGAGTACGAAATCTATACGTTCGATTAAACTTCAGCATCTTGATCTGATTGAGTTTCAACTCAATTAAGATCAACGGCAAAGAATTCGTAAAAAGTCGAATTCATCGCCTTTTAGGATTTAATAAACCTAAGACTTATTAAGCATTGCCGCGAAGCACTGACGAATGTCAGAACCTCTGCCCCTTTAGGGCGGACAGCTTCACATTTTACGAGGCCGTCAACGTTAATTAAAAGGATATGGTGTAATGGGTATTATTGAAGATAGGATAAAAGATCTAAAGAACCGCGAAGCCAAGGCTTTGGAGATGGGTGGTGAAAAAGCGGTTGCCAAGCAGCGTGAGAGCGGCAAGCTGACCGCCCGGGAGCGTTTGAATGTTTTGTTCGATCCGGAAACATTTCGAGAAGTCGACATGTTTGTCAGCCACCGCTGTGTCAATTTCGACATGGAAAAGATCGACATTCCCTCCGACGGCGTCATCACGGGCCATGGCCAAGTGGACGGACGGCCGGTTTTTGCTTTTGCCCAGGATTTTACGGCCAGGGCCGGCACCCTGGGTGAAATGCATGCCAAGAAGATCTGTAAAATCATGGGCCTGGCCTTAAAGGCCGGGGTTCCGCTAGTCGGCCTGAACGACTCCGGGGGGGCCCGGATTCAGGAGGGTGTGGATGCCCTTTCGGGATACGGTCAGATCTTTTACCGCAATTCGCTGTCCAGCGGGGTCATCCCGCAGATTTCGGCGATCATGGGACCGACGGCCGGAGGCGCGGTCTATTCTCCGGCCATGACCGACTGGGTGTTTATGGTCAAAAACACCAGCTACATGTTCATTACCGGCCCGGACGTGATCAAGTCGGTCACCGGCGAAGAGATCTCTTTTGAGGACCTCGGCGGCGCCATGACCCACAACGAAAAAAGCGGTGTGGCCCAGTTTGCCTGTGAGAGTGATGAGGACGCTATCAATCAGATCAGAATACTCCTGTCATATCTGCCGTCCAACAACATGGAAGATCCGCCCATCGTTCCCACCGGCGATGATCCCAGGCGGACGGATCCGGCACTTGATACCATCATTCCGGACAACCCCAACCAGGCCTATGACATGAAGGAAGTGATTCGCAGCATCGTGGATAACGGCGAGATGTTCGAGCCTCACCAGTACTATGCCCGCAATATTATCGTTTGTTTTGCCAGGCTCAACGGCAGAAGCATCGGCATCATCGCCAATCAGCCCCAGGTTCTGGCCGGCTGTCTTGATATTGACGCTTCGGACAAGGCCACCCGCTTTATCCGCTTCTGCGACGCCTTTAACATTCCGATGTTGACCATCGCGGACGTTCCCGGATATTTGCCCGGAAGCCAGCAGGAATGGAGCGGGATCATCCGGCACGGCGCCAAGCTCCTGTGGTGCTATTCGGAGGCGACGGTTCCCAAATTGCTGCTGGTAACGCGCAAGGACTACGGCGGGTCTTACCTGGCGATGTGCTCCAAGGATCTGGGCGCCGACATGGCCTTTGCCTGGCCCAGCGCCGAGATTGCGGTGATGGGCGCTGCGGGAGCCTGCAATATCATTCATCGCCGGGAAATCAAGGCGGCCGAGGATCCTGCCGCCAAGCGCAAGGAACTGGTCAAGGAATACGAGGATTTGTTTTCGAATCCATATTGCGCCGCCAGCCGGGGGTATATTGACGCCGTGATTGTGCCCAGCGAGACACGGCCGCGCCTGATCGACGCCCTGGAGATCATGTGCAGCAAACGAGAGACGCTCCCACCGAAGAAGCACGGGAACATACCGCTATAACTGATGGTTGCGCGTTTCGTGTTCCGGGTTGCAAGTTGGATATCACCCGTAACCCGCAACGCGGAACCCGAAACTCGTAAGGATGACCAAATGAATAACCGCAAGAAGCAGGCCGCGGCAATTGCTGCGGTGCTGAAATACCTTAAGGCCGAACAAGAGGCGATCGCGATACGGGCCATGGCTTTACCGGCATTAACTGCCCGGGCAGTACCGCCATTGAAAGTGTGGGGACTCGGCGGCCGCCAGGCGCAGATGCAGATGCGCACCTTGATGCAGATGAAAACCTTTAAATAAAATCGTTGCACGATTTTATATAGCGCGGCTTCGCCGCTTTACAAGAGGGCTATAAAAGTTAATATATACCATAGGAGAACTTAACAATGAGCAAGCATGATCAAGTCAAAATGACCACCATGGACTACAGCCCGGACAGACCCAAGGCGAAAAATCCGCTGAAGGTGATGGACCTTTCCTTTCGCGACGGCCATCAATCCCTGTTTGCCACCAGGGGACGGACCGAAGACATGATCCCGGTTGCCGAGATGATGGATGAGGTCGGTTTCTGGGCGCTCGAAACCTGGGGCGGTGCCACCTTTGATACCATGCACCGCTTCTTGAATGAAGATCCATGGGAACGGATCCGGACTTTGAAACGCTATATCAAAAAAACACCGTTTTCCATGCTGCTGCGGGCCCAGAACCTGGTGGGATACCGCAATTATGCCGACGATCTCGCCCGGGCCTTTGTGGAGCGGGCGGCGGCCAACGGTATGGATATCTTCAGGACCTTTGACGCCTTGAACGACTTCCGCAACTTTGAAACGGTTGTTGCCGTGATTAAAGCCTGCGGCAAACATTTTCAGGGGTGTATCTGTTATACCATGACCGAGCCCCGGCTGGGCGGAGACGTTTACGATATCGACTACTTCGTCAGCAAGGCCAAGGACCTGGAGGCCATGGGCGCCGACAGTATCTGCGTCAAGGACATGGCAGGTCTGATTGCACCTTATGATGCCTATCAAGTCATCAAGGCCCTAAAGGCCGCCGTGAAAGCACCCATTCACCTGCACAGCCATTTCACTTCCGGCATGTCTCCCATGAGCCATTTGAAGGCCATCGAGGCCGGCGTCGATATCATTGACACCTGCATGTCGCCCTATGCCTACCGGACATCCCACGCCGCCGTCGAACCGCTGGTGATGACGCTTCTGGGGACCAACCGGGACACCGGCTTCGATATCAGGCACCTGGCGAAGATAAACGAGATCCTTGAAAAGAAAGTGCTGCCCAAGTACAAGCATCTTCTGGATGATTCAAAAATGTCGATCATCGATATTAGTGTTCTGCTGCATCAGACACCGGGAGGGATGCTCTCCAACCTGGTGAACCAGTTAAGGGAATTGGACGCCCTGCATAAGATCGACGAGGTTTACAAAGAACTCCCCAGAGTCAGAAAAGAACTCGGGCAGATCCCGCTGGTAACCCCCACCAGCCAGATCGTCGGAATCCAGACCGTCAACAATGTTCTCTTTGACGATCAATATGAACGCTATAAGATGATTACGGATCAGGTCAAAGATCTTTGCTACGGTTTATATGGTAAAACCGCCGTCCCCATAGATCCTGAAGTTCAAAAGAAAGCACTCAAAGGGTACAAACGGGGGGAAGAACCGATTACCTGTCGACCGGCCGAAGTGCTGGCACCCGAGCTTGAACAGGCCAAAAAAGATGTCGAGGGTCTGGGCGAAGACATCGACGACGTGATTACATATGCGCTTTATCCCATCACCGGCAAACGGTTTTTGAAGTGGAAATACGGTAAACAGGATCCGCCCCAGGAAGTTAAACCCAGGACCCTGGAAGAGATTAAAGCGGAAGAGGAGCGGGTAAAACTGGCCCGGCTGGGGCTGCTGGTTCCAAAGGTGGAAAAAGCGGCTCCTCCCAAAAGCCCGTTTGTTCGAACGTTTAATGTATTCGTTGATAATGAATACTTTGAAGTGGAAGTAGATGATATCGGCGGGATGCCGATGGCCGGCTATATGCCGCAAATACCGGCGGCCGCCCCCTCCAGAGTTGCACCGGCTGCCCGGCCTTCTGCGGCAGCACCCGCGGCGGCCCCGGCGGCCCCGGCAGCCCCGGCGGCTGAAAAGGTTGACGGCACCCCCCTGACCGCGCCGATGCCCGGTATGATCGTTCGCTATGCAAAACAGGTGGGAGATTCGGTTGCCAAAGGGGATACCGTCGTGGTACTGGAAGCCATGAAGATGGAAAACGCTCTTCCGGCCCCGGCCGGCGGCACGATCAAGAGTATTCATTTTAATAGCGGCGATTCGGTTTCCAAGGGTGCTGTACTGTGTATAATTGCATAAAAAAGGAGCGACAGGATCATGAAGATCCACGAATATCAGGCCAAGGATCTGTTCAAAAAATACAACATTCCCATTCCAGACGGCGGGGTGGCCTTAAATCCGGATGAAGCCGCAGGGATCGCCGCAAGGCTGGGCGCCTTCCCGGTAGTGGTCAAAGCTCAGATTCATGCCGGCGGTCGGGGCAAAGGCGGCGGGGTCAAACTGGCCAAATCAAAAGCTGAAGTTCAGCGCATGGCCGCGGACATCCTCGGGATGAAGCTGGTGACTCACCAGACCGGCCCGCAAGGGAAAACGGTCAATAAGGTTCTGGTTGAGCAGGGGCTCAATATCGCCAAGGAGCTATACTTAAGCATTATTCCGGACCGGGCCACGGCCAAGATCGTGGTGATGGCCAGCGAAGCCGGCGGAATGGATATCGAAGAAGTAGCGGCCGCAACTCCGGAAAAGATCATCAAGGTTTACATCAACCCGCTGACGGGGATCCAGCCCTATCACTGCCGGCAGGCCGCCTACGGTCTGAACCTGGCGCCGGCGGTAATCAAGCCGTTTACAGCCATGCTGGCAAATTTATACCGGTTGCTGGTCGACTACGACTGCTCACTGGTGGAAATCAATCCGCTGGTAATTACCGCCGAGGAAGCGGTAATTGCCCTGGATGCCAAGATCGATTTTGACGACAACAGCCTGTACCGTCACAAGGACATCCTCCAATTGCGCGATGTTGATGAGGAAGATCCCCTGGAGGTCGAGGCTTCCAAATTCAATCTCAACTATATCAATCTGGACGGAAACGTGGGAAACATGGTTAACGGTGCAGGTCTGGCCATGGCGACCATGGACATCATCAAGCTGGCCGGTGCCGAGCCGGCCAACTTCCTGGATGTGGGCGGCGGCGCCAGTGCCGAGATGGTTGAAAACGGCTTCCGGATTATCTTGAGTGATAAAAACGTCAAGGCGATTTTGATCAATATTTTCGGCGGAATCCTGCGCTGCGACGTTCTGGCCGAAGGTGTGGTGCAGGCGGCCAAAACAACCGGCATCGACGTTCCCGTGGTGGTCCGGATGGAAGGGACCAATGTGGAGGAAGGCCGCCGGATACTGTCCGAGTCCGGTCTGAACCTGATTACGGCCGCCGATCTTAAGGCTGCGGCCCAAAAAATTGCAGAGTTGGTCAGCGGTTAGAGCCATTACTGTAAACATTCGGGTCCAGAGGACCCGACTTTGGTTTACCCATGGAAGGGGTTGCTTTTCTGAAAATAGACAAGTTCAAAGTGCCTTAAGTGAGCTAAAGTGCCTAAAGTTATGGAGTCGCTGCGCTCCACTAATTTATATGATTGCCAGAATTCCTTAACTTTAGAGCACTTTAGCTCACTTCAAACTTTAGGCACTTTTAAGAGCCTTTGGGTTTTTTGCGTCAATGCGGTAAGCCATGATATTTTCTTATCTTAAGTCAATGACAAAAAAGCGAGGAATGAACAGTGAGTGTATTTGTTGACAAGCATACGCGTCTGGTGGTTCAGGGAATTACAGGCAAAGAAGGGCAGTTTCATACCCGCCAGTGTATGGCCTACGGCACCAAGGTAGTGGCCGGGGTTACACCGGGCAAAGGTGGCCAGAAGATGGACGATGTACCGGTATTCAATACCGTTCAAGCGGCGGTGAAGCAGGCCGGTGCAAACTGCAGCATGATTTTTGTACCGCCGGCCTTTGCCGCCGATGCCGTTATGGAGGCTGCCGACGCCGGGATCGAGTTGATTGTCGCCATCACCGAAGGTATCCCGGTGATGGACATGCTGAAAGTCAAGAATTACCTGGAGGGCAAATCATCCCGGCTGATCGGTCCCAATTGTCCGGGGATCATCACGCCGGGTGAGTGCAAGGTGGGCATTATGCCGGGCCCGATCCACAAGCCCGGAGGCCCCATCGGAGTTGTTTCCCGATCCGGAACACTGACCTACGAAGTCGTCCACCAGTTGACAATGCAAGGCATCGGCCAGACAACCTGTATCGGGATCGGCGGCGATCCGGTCAACGGCACCAATTTTATCGACTGCCTGGCGGCCTTTGAAAAGGATCCCGAGACCAAAGGAATCGTTCTGGTGGGTGAAATCGGCGGTATGGCCGAAGAGGACGCCGCTGAATTCATCGCTGCGCATGTCAGCAAGCCGGTGGTCGGATTTATAGCCGGTCTGACCGCGCCTCCGGGCCGACGCATGGGGCATGCCGGCGCCATTATCAGCGGCAAAAGCGGCACGGCCCAAGGAAAGATCGAGGCCATGAAGGCCGGCGGCATCCACGTTTGTGAAAATCTCGGCACCTTCGGGGAAATGTGTGCCGAAGTATTTAAGTAAACATCCGGTCCAAAGGACCCGGATTGGTTTACCCCTGGTAGGAGCTGTTTTCCTTAAAGCCAGACAAGTTAAAAGTGCCTAAAGTGATCTAAAGTGTCTAAAGTTATGGGGTCGCTTTGCTCCGCTAAATTTAATTGATAGAATACCTTAACTTTAGCTCACTTTAGCTCACTTAAAACTTAAGGCACTCTTTAGGGGCTTTGTCAAACCAGTTAACTCTGACCTGACCCATAGGACCAGGTTTTATAGGACTTAACAAACAAGGAGAAAGCTATGGACAAAAAAGTGACCGTAATCGGGGCTGGAAATGTGGGCGCGACAGCCGCCCAGCGTCTGGCTGAAAAAGAGTTGTGTGATGTTGTCTTGATTGACATCATTGAAGGTGTTCCCCAGGGAAAGGCCCTTGACCTTGCCGAGGCCGCGCCCATTGAAAAGCACGATGCCCGCCTTATCGGTGCCAACAATTATGATGTCTCCGAAGGATCCGATATTGTCATTATCACCGCGGGCATTCCGCGAAAACCCGGCATGAGCCGTGACGACCTTCTAAAAACCAATGCCAGCATAATGAAAGACGTTACGGGCAAGGTGGCCGAACGTTCTCCCAAAGCCGTCCTTATTATTGTGAGCAATCCTCTGGATGCCATGTGTCATGTTGCCTATGAAACCAGCGGCTTTCCGAAGAACCGAGTCCTCGGCATGGCGGGCGTCCTCGATTCGGCCCGCTTCAGAACTTTTATATCCATGGAGCTTGACGTTTCGGTTGAAAGTACCCATGCATTTGTTCTTGGCGGCCACGGCGATACCATGGTGCCGCTGCCGCGCTACTCTACGGTAGCCGGCATACCGATTACCGAGTTGATGTCGCCAGAACGGATTGATGCCCTGGTAAAAAGGACGGCAACCGGCGGGGCCGAAATCGTCAGCTTGCTGAAAACCGGAAGCGCCTACTATGCACCGGCATCTGCGGCCGTGGAGATGGCCGAGTCGATTCTGAAAGATAAAAAGAAAATTCTTCCGTGCGCAGCCTATCTTGAGGGCGAATACGGCATCAACGATCTTTTTATCGGTGTTCCGGTTAAACTGGGCGCCAAAGGAATCGAGGAGATCATCCAGATCTCCCTTACGGACCAAGAGCAGGCCGCTCTAGAAAAGTCTGCCGCCGCGGTTCGGGAATTGGTTGAAGCTTTAAAAAAACTGTAATTAAAAAGAGGAAAAGATGAACTGGCTTATCGATAATTTCCGGACTTCCATTGGCAAAAAACTGCTGATGGCCGTCACCGGGTTTTGCTTTTGCTGTTTTTTGAGCTTGCATCTAGCCGGCAATTTGACCATTTACGGCGGCAAAGATTTTTTTAACGCCTATGCCGGGCACCTGCATTCCTTGGGACCGCTCCTCACCGTCGCTGAATGGATCCTTTTGACTCTGGCTGTCATTCACGTGCTGACAGGCGCAACACTTTTTTATCAAAATTTCAGATCGCAACCGGTCGGATATTCGGTCAAAAAACGTGCCGGCGGCCGCAGTCTGGGTTCGGCCACCATGCCGTACACCGGTTTTATCATTCTGGCGTTTGTTATTTTTCACCTTTTAAATTTTCATTTTGCCGACAAGCGCAATACCACGATCTATCAAATCGTCTCCAGTGCCTTCGCCGATCCGGTATATGTAAGCATTTATTTTGCAGCCATGATCGTAGTAGCGGTTCACGTCAGCCACGGCTTCTGGAGTCTGTTTCAGACCATCGGTGCCAATCACCCCAAATACATGCCTCTGATTATGGGAACAGGCATTGCCTTCAGCCTGATTGTCGGAATCGGTTTTGGTTTTATCCCAATCTATTTTGTGCTGATGGCCTGATCAGGAAAAGGCAAAAGCAAGAACACTATAGTGAAAATTGGCTGCTGAAAAAATACGAAATGCTGAACCAAGATATCTGGAGATAACTCATGCAACTTGATGCAAAAATACCGGGCGGTCCTTTGGCTGAAAAATGGGATCGGCACCGTTTCGAACTGAAACTGGTCAACCCTGCCAACAAAAGGAAGTATGACATTATTGTCGTCGGTACCGGCCTTGCCGGCGGCAGTGCCTCGGCCTCTTTGGCCGAACTGGGATATAACGTAAAAACGTTCTGCATCCAGGACAGCCCGCGGCGCGCCCACAGTATTGCCGCCCAGGGCGGCATCAATGCAGCCAAGAATTACACCAATGAAGGCGACAGTATCTGGCGTCTGTTTTATGACACCATCAAGGGTGGCGATTTCCGGGCCCGGGAAGCCAACGTCTATCGTCTGGCCCAGGTCAGCAACAACATTATCGACCAGTGCGTTGCCCAGGGGGTTCCCTTTGCGCGGGATTACGGCGGGTTGCTGGCCAACCGGTCGTTTGGGGGCGCCCAGGTTTCCAGAACCTTCTATGCCAGGGGCCAGACCGGCCAACAGCTTTTGCTGGGCGCCTACAGCGCCCTGATGCGCCAGGGGGCGGCCGGGCAGGTCACCCTGTTTCCCCGCCGGGAAATGCTCGGTCTTGTGGTGGTCAATGGACAGGCCCGGGGGATCGTCGCCCGCAATCTGATTACCGGCAAAATCGAAGCCCACGTTGCCCACGCCGTTGTGCTGTGTACCGGCGGATACGGCAATGTGTTCTTTCTGTCTACCAATGCCATGTCATCCAATGTTACGGCGAGCTTCAGGGCCTATAAAAAAGGGGCCGGCTTTGCCAACCCTTGTTATACCCAGATCCATCCCACCTGTATTCCGGTTCACGGCACCTATCAATCCAAACTGACCCTGATGAGCGAGAGCTTGCGCAATGACGGCCGCGTCTGGGTTCCCAAAAATGCCGGGGATCAGCGCCCGCCAAGCCAGATTCCGGAATCCGAAAGGGATTATTACCTTGAAAACAAATACCCCAGTTTCGGCAACCTGGTTCCCCGGGATGTGGCCTCCCGCAATGCCAAAGCCATGTGTGACCAGGGCCAAGGCGTGGGAGAAACGCGGCTGGCGGTTTATCTTGATTTTGCAGACGCCATCAAACGGTATGGCAAACATGTGATTGAACAAAGGTACGGCAACCTTTTTCAGATGTATGCAAAAATTACCGCCCAAGATCCTTACGAAACCCCCATGATGATCTATCCGGCGGTCCATTACACCATGGGCGGGCTGTGGGTTGATTACAACCTGATGAGCACGATACCCGGTCTGTTTGTCCTTGGCGAAGCCAACTTCTCCGACCACGGCGCCAACCGCCTGGGCGCCAGCGCGCTGATGCAGGGGCTGGCGGACGGATATTTTGTCATTCCCTACACCATCGGCGGCTATCTTGTCGGAACGCAACTTGCGGAAATCAGCACAAGCCATCCGGCATTTACGGAAGCCACCCTATCGGTTGAAAATTCCATCAATAAGTTGCTCAGCATCAACGGGAAGCGGACTGTGGATGATTTCCATCGACATTTGGGGCGCATTCTGTGGGATTACTGCGGCATGTCGAGAAACAACGAGGGTCTGGCCAAGGCCCGCACGATGATCCAGGAACTGAGGGCGGAATTCTGGGAAAATGTTGTTGTTCCGGTCTCTAAAGAGCAATTCAACCAGAGTCTTGAACGGGCCGGCCGTGTGGTGGATTTTCTGGAATTTGCAGAATTGCTGGTCATCGATACCCTGGCCCGTCAGGAATCCTGCGGCGGACATTTCAATGAAGCCCATCAGACTCAAGAACACGAGGCCAAACGTGACGATGAAAACTTCTGCCATGTGGCCGTATGGGAACACGTCGACGACAGCAAGGAACCTGCTTTCCACAAGGAACCGCTTATTTTTGAAAACGTCAAATTAACCCAGAGGAGTTACAAGTGACCAAAGCCATCAATTTAACTCTAAAAATCTGGCGTCAAAAAAACTCGGATGTTAAGGGCGCCTTTGAAACCTATCATGCCGACAATATTTCCACCGACATGTCCTTTCTAGAGATGCTTGATGTGGTCAACGAACAATTGACCTTGGACGGCAAAGATCCGATTTCCTTTGACCATGACTGCCGGGAAGGCATCTGCGGGATGTGCGGCACCGTGGTCAACGGTCGCGCCCACGGCTCCGAAAAAGGGACGACCCTGTGTCAGCTTCACATGCGGCATTTTTTAAACGGAGACACCATTGTGATTGAACCCTGGCGCTCGCGGGCATTTCCGGTCATCAAAGATCTGGCGGTGAATCGTAGCGCTTTTGATAAAATCATTCAGGCCGGCGGGTACATTTCCGTCAACACCGGCGCGGCACCGGAAGCCAATACCATTCCCGTACCCCAGGACATTGCCGAAAAAGCCATGGATGCCGCCGCCTGTATCGGCTGCGGGGCCTGTGTCGCCGCCTGCCCCAATGCGGCCGCCATGCTTTTTGTCGGCGCCAAGATCTCTCAACTGGCCCTGCTGCCCCAGGGGAAACCCGAAGGCGCCCGGCGGGCCTTGTCCATGGTCCGGAAAATGGACGCGCTGGGTTTCGGCAACTGCACCAACGAAAGAGAGTGTGAAGCCGAATGCCCCAAAGAAATATCGATCGCCAATATCGCCCGCATGAATCGTGAGTTTATAAAAGCCGGGTTTTTATCCGCTGAAAAATAAGGATTTTTGCCGTGATGGGACATATTAATCCCAAATCAGGATACAGTTGTCCCAGAAGCGATATGTTTTGTATTTTCAAAAAGTAATTTTATTTTCGGACCGCATATGGGACTTTTTCGTCCCCTTTTCCGGAGTCGCGGTTACATCACGTCAAGTTCACATGCGTGACAATGCTCCGTTATTTCCGGCAGTTACATCTTTTTACTTTTTGTTGGCACGGTTACTGCGTAACCTACAACCTGTAATTAAGGTCAGCTTTTTCAGGCTTAACCCCTAAAACTGCTTTTTTTGAAGAACAATAGCCAATAGGGAAGTCTCTTGCAGCTTGAAATTTCTTGACAATCTAAAATAATCTTTTATTGTAAAGAAAGGTTTTTTATTAATTCCGATGCATTTTCTAAAAAACAGGCCGTTTATAGCACTACGGCTGCCCGGCGGCATTCATTTAAAAAGCAAGTTAAGTCTACAACAACTCTTAACACATCCAAACAACATGTTATCCGAAGGTGAAACCTATGATTGAAATCAGAATTCATGGTCGCGGAGGCCAGGGAAATGTTGTCGCCGCTGAACTGCTTTCCATTGCCGCGTTCAAGAGTGGAAAATATGCTCAGGCCTTTCCTTCGTTCGGAGCCGAACGGATCGGCGCCCCTGTCATGGCTTTCGTGAGAATCGATGACAAAAAAATTCGTACACGCGAGGAGGTGCTGAATCCGGGCTACTTGATTGTCCAGGATTATCACCTGATGGACACGGTCCCGGTGCTCGACGGGTTAAAACCGGACGGCCTCATCCTGATAAATGCAGAAAAATCCCCGGAGGAATTGCAGCTCAAGACATCCGCCACCGTCGTAACCATCCCGGCTACGGAGATTGCCCTTGAAATCATCGGCAGGCCCATCCCCAATGCGATCATGATCGGGGCTTTTTGTGCGATTACCGGTCTGGTGGGCCTGGATGCGGTACAGGATGCCATTATGGATAAATTTCCTGGCAAAGTTGGTGAAAATAATATCGCGGCTTTAGAAAGGGCCGTTGAAATCATGCAAAAGAGGGAGATCCATGCTTAAACAAATTGAAGGATCGCATGCTGTAGCGGATGTGGTGGCCAAGTGCCGCCCCAATGTCATCTCCGCCTATCCGATTACACCGCAAACTCATATTGTGGAAGAACTGGCCGTGATTGTCGGCCAGGGAAAACTGGATGCCGAATTTGTGAATGTGGAAAGTGAATTTTCCGCTGCATCCGTTGTTCTGGGAGCAAGCGCCGCCGGCGCCCGAACCTATACGGCGACCTCCTCGCAAGGGTTGCTGCTCATGAGCGAAGTGGTCTACTGTATTGCCGGAATGCGGTTGCCGATTGTAATGACCTGTGCCAACCGCGCCATCTCCGCGCCGTTGAGTATCTGGAACGATCAGCAGGACTCCATGGCCTTAAGGGATGCGGGCTGGATTCAGCTCCATGCCGAAGACAATCAGGAAGCTGCGGATCTGCACATCCAGGCCTATAAGATTGCGGAGCAAACCTATTTGCCCGTAATGGTCTGCATGGACGGTTTTATCCTGACCCATGCCTTCGAGCCGGTTGATATTCCCGACCAAAAGAGTGTCGATAATTTTCTGCCGCCGTTTCAGCCCAAAAATATTGTCGATCCCCGCTGGCCGAGAGGTATCGGTCTTTTTGCGGATCCGCGCTTTTATCACGAAACCCGTTACATCCTGCACCGGGCCCTGGAAAAATCCGAAGCTGCCATCAAGGCCGTCAGCGCGGATTTTGCCAAAACATTCGGACGGGACAACGGCGGTTTTATCAAGACCTACAAGCTGAAAGATGCCGACACGGTCATCGTCTCCATGGGGTCCATCGTCGGTACGATCAAGGATCTCATCGACCAGCTTGAAGAAAAAGGCAAGAAGGTCGGCTTGCTGCAAATCTGCTCCTACCGTCCGTTCCCGCGCACCGAAATATACAACGCGCTCAAAGACAAAATGAACATCGTGGTACTCGAAAAATCGATTTCACTGGGAAGAGGCGGCATTCTGGCCAGCGATGTGCGCTGGTCTTTTCCGCGCGCCGAGAAAAAAGACCGCAACATCAGCAGCTTTATTGCCGGCCTGGGCGGCCGCAATATCACCAAGGCCGATTTGCAATACATGGTCGAAAAGGTCGAAAAAGAACCGGTGGAGTTGGAATTTTTGGGGCTTAAAAAGGAACTTATAGCGGAGAAAGATTTATAATCATGAAACCAATAGCCGAAGAACTCGATAAAATCGAAAAAAAAGACCTGTTTGGCAGCGGGCATCGGGCCTGCGGCGGCTGCGGCCAGGCCCTGGCCGCCCGTCTGGTAGCAGATGCTGCCGGAGAAAATACGATTGCCTGCGTTGCCACCGGCTGCCTGGAAGTGTTCAGCTCACCCTATCCGGATCCGGCCTGGCGCATTCCTTTTTTACACAGCCTTTTTGAAAACGCCTCGGCCGTTGCTTCCGGCGTGGAAGCTGCTTATAAGGCGCTCAAAAAAGGGCCGGTCAACATCATCGCCCAGGGCGGCGACGGCAGTACCGCCGATATCGGTTTTCAGAGCATCAGCGGTATGTTTGAGCGCGGGCACAATGTCCTTTATGTCTGCTACGATAATGAAGCCTATATGAATACCGGTGTTCAACGTTCAAGCTTTACCCCTCTGGGTGCCAGGACGTCCACAACACCCATGGGAAATAGAACCCGCAAGAAAAACATGCCGTTGATTGCCGCTGATCATGGTATTCCCTATGTGGCCACCGCCACGGTCGATGATTTCAGAGACTTGCAGCGCAAGGTAAAATTCGCCCTTTCCATCGAGGGGCCCAAATACATTCATGTCCTGGCTCCCTGCCCGCTGGGCTGGGGCCATCACGGAGAGCTTACCGTGCAGGTCTGCCGGCTGGCCAAAGATACGGGCCTGTTTCCGATATATGAAGTCATTAACGGCAAGATATCCAATGTCCGCAAAATTCCGGTCAAAGTTCCGGTGCAAGAGTACCTGAAAGTGCAGGGTCGCTTCAGTCATCTGTTTAAAAAAGGTGCGCCGCCGGAAATCATCGCCGAAATTCAAGCAATCGCCAACCATACTATAGAGAGGTTTAATTTATAATGGAAAAGCTGCCTTTAGGATTAGTCCTGGATTTACGCAAAGTGGTTCCTTATAAAACCGGGTCCTGGCGGACCCTGATGCCCGCCAACCTGACGCAGATGCCGCCCTGTACCAATACCTGTCCGGCCGGAAATGACGTCCGCGGTTTCTTGAGGACCCTGGCGGAAAAGAAAGATTATGAACAGGCATGGCATGTTTTAACCCGGACCAATCCCTTGCCGGCCACCATCGGCAGGGTTTGCCCCCATCCCTGCGAGGGGGGGTGCAACCGGCGGGACTTTGACACCGCCGTGGCCATTAACAGCGCGGAGCGTTGTGTCGGCGATTACGGCCTGGAAAAAAACCTGGGCCATAAAAAACTGATTGCCGCCCGTAAAGAAAAAGTGGTGGTGGTCGGTTCCGGCCCGGCCGGGCTGTCGTGTGCCTTTCATTTGGCCAAGCGGGGATTCAAGGTCAAAATCTTTGAGGCCGCCGGTGAGCCCGGCGGCATGATGCGTTACGGCATCCCTTCCTACCGTTTGCCGAATTATATTTTGAAAAAAGAAATCGATGCCATCTTGAATCTGGGTATTGATCTGGAATGCAACGTCAAGGTGGGTGTCAATATTCCCATGGATCAGTTGACCGGCACCTATGACGCGGTCTTTTTGGGCCTCGGCGCCCAGCAAGGGGTTGCCATCGATGTTCCCGGTAATAACGCCAAAAACGTATTTACCGGGGTGGACTTCTTAAAACAGGTCAACAACGGCAAATGGGTGGAGGTCGGCAAGGATGTGGTGGTAATCGGCGGCGGCAATACCGCCATGGACTGTGCCCGGGTGGCCAAACGCCTGGGCGCCAACGTCAGCGTGGTCTATCGGCGCACGCGAACGGAAATGCCTGCGATTACGGCCGAAATTGACGAGGCCATGGAAGAGCGCATCATGTTCCGTTACCATACCAACCCGGTCAAAATCATCACCGACGAAGGTCGGGTTGTCGGGCTTTTGTGTGTCCAGATGGAACTCAAGGAACCCGATGCCAGCGGCCGGGCCCGGCCGGTTCCCATCTCCGGATCGGAATCGGTGATTCCGGCCGATACGGTCATCATGGCCACCGGCCAGGCGGTCGATTATGACGGCATTGACGTTCAA
>JACKQG010001225.1_pt1 | contig 36048 bp, 35 predicted proteins | sample 8237621 | NCBI WGS metagenome assembly JACKQG01 (sample SAMN15677084, study PRJNA649215) | marine metagenome | biome: marine; feature: Black Sea; material: saline water; isolation source: suspended particulate matter (SPM) from the Black Sea western gyre | collected 2013-06-09/2013-06-10 | depth...
CACAACCCTCTGCGGCGCCAGACGCCCCCGGGGGTTTTGGCTTATTGGCCCCTAGCACCAGCCACCGCAATGGGAGAGCCGACTTGCCGGGATTGCTGGTCATAGCCGCCGGGACCAACCCTTGCCCCTTCACCGCTGCGGGCCTGGTCCATTTTATGGCCGGCGTATGCACCGATCAACGCGCCCAGGGGTCCGCCAAGCGCAAAACCGGCGACGCCGCCGATCACTTTTCCCCAAATGCTCATGCGAAATATCCGGCCATCAGGTAAATTGAATTTCGCCGCCGGGCAGCAGATAAAGGACCAGCGCTTCGCCGTCTGAAACGGTCGGACTATGGGCCGAACCCGGCTCGTTAACGCACCAGCCGGCACCATGACCATCAAATTTCGCCGACGCTGTCACCGGCATGGTCATACACACTTCACCGGTTGGATGGCTGTGATGGGGGCCGACGATGTCCGTCAGCTGGACCACATCAACGCTCAGGTCATGGGTTTCTGGCGATGGTTTGATCACCCGCCCGAAGCGCCGTCCCTCATCGCCATGGGCACACATCCAGCCCGCCTTGATGGCTTCGTGACAGGCCGCATCGATGGCCTTGAAGGCATCACTTTCGGCAGGGAAGTCACGGTTCAGGTCTGCTGCCAATCGCTGGTCAATGGGCTTGCCCGAAATGGCGTCCATGACCGGTTGCATCAATGCCTGGAATTGATCTTCATTCATTGTTCGTCCTCAACTGTTGAAATTTCACGCATTGTCCCGATTAGCGTCCTGATAGGCAAGAATTCGTTGCCGGAACTGATCGGGTATTTCCGTCGATTTATAGGCAGGAACACTGACAAGACAGGAAATCACCTTAACATGGAAATAGATCGTGCCCGAACCGTCATGACCGGTGACAATCGAGGTCAATGAACTGTGGCCAAGTTTTTCCACTTTCAGCTCAAGGACAACTTCGTCATCGACTGCCGGGGCGCTGATGAAATCCATTTCCACACGCACCGTCGGGAAACCCATGGACAACTCGCGGTTCAATTTTATCCACGGCACCCCAAGAATTTCACGGTTCCAGGTCTCGAGCGTTTCCATGGCGTAATCAAGAACCCTTGGCGTGTAAATAATACCCGCCGGGTCACAATCACCCCAGCGGACCGTGCGGGTCAAGCGTAAGGGCTGAATGTCGCCGGGTTGCAATGACGGGGTTTCAAAGGCCTCTCCTGTACGATCAAAAGGTTGACGGTGGCTTAATTAAGCATTACAGTACCGGATTATTGATTATTGTCAAAATCGAAAGCAACCCAAACACTATACGATAAGGTGCGAGCTTCTTATGAGCGGAAATACATCATCCACTATCCGGCCTCTGAGACCGGATGATCTGGAACGAGTTGTCGGAATCGACAGCCGGATCATGGGCCGACCCAGACGCAAATTCTTTGAAAAAAGACTGCAAGCGGCGATCGCTGATGCCCACGGCTTTGTCGCCCTTGCCCTGACTGACCCATCTGGCGCACTGAAAGGCTTCGCCATTGCCCGCATTCAAAATGGCGAATACGGTGATGAAAAACGCGCCGCCGTTCTTGATGTCATCGGTGTCGACCCCGACGCCCGCCATGATGGCGGCGGCCATGCCTTGCTCAACGGCATGACCGATATTTTGAAAAAACTGAAGATTTCCGAATTACGGACCCAGGTCGACTGGCAGGATTTGGGGCTATCCCGGTTCTTCGCATCGACAGGTTTTCAATTGGCGCCAGAACAAATCCTCGAACGCCCGGTTTCGCGCAATCTTTGAAGCAAGTGAACAGGCTCTAACATGAACAACCCAACTGACAGCGGCGTCAACCGGCAACGAATGGACGCTGGTATGCCCGATTACAGTGAACACCACGGCAGCGATTTTGAATCCCTGCCTCGTGATCGCACAAGAGTCCGTTCCATGCAGCAAGAAGATCTGGACAGTGTGGTGCGCATCGACGCCAAATTGACGGGCCATCAGCGCCCGGAATATTTCACAGCCAAATTACAGGAAATGATGAGCGAAACAGGCGTTCGTGTCTCTCTGATTGCCGAAGTCGACGGCCTTGCCGCAGGTTTCATTATGGCGCGGGTTGATTTTGGTGAATTTGGCCATGCTGAAGCAGCCGCCCACATTGACACCATCGGGGTTAATCCTGATTACGCCCACGAAGGCATCGCTACTTCCCTGTTGTCCCAGTTGCTGATCAATCTGGAAGCATTGCACGTGGAAACTGTCGGCACCCGTGTCGGCTGGAATAATCTGAACCTGTTGGGATTTCTTAGCGCCAAGGGGTTCCGTCCGGCCCAGCAGTTGTCGCTGGTCAAAACAATTTAAAGGTTTTTGTTTCGTATCCAGGTCGAACAGCGGTAGCGGGGATCATCGTAAACCGCAGCCATGTTGTCGAGCACCCTTTCAACCATCCCATAACCGATAACTCCGGCCCAGTGCAACGGACCGGCAGGATAATTGACGCCGTAGCACATGGCGGTATCGACAGCCTGTTCGGTACAAACCTGATTGTCGACGGCGTCGGCCCCTTCGTTGGCGAGCATACAGACGGTTCGCATCACCACCATCCCGGCAAGGTCGGAGATCACCGATACCGACTTGCCAAGGCCCTGAAAGAGGCCAACAGCGGAGGCCAGCGCTGTCGGATCACAAGATGCCACCGGGGCCAGGGCGATCCGAGTGGTTTTTTCGTAATCAAGGGCGAGATCAAAGGCGATGGCATTATCACCATGGTTGGCGGCCAGTCCGCCATCACATAAATACAGGTGCGCCGAACCAACTTCCAGATAACCGTGGTCGCTATCAGAGGATTTTTGCTGAACACGCAGACCGGCTTTTTCGATTAGTTCGACCAGCACCGATGCGCAGCCCAAATCGCCGCAAATGGTGACGCTTTCGGGTGGCGGGGTGGCCGCGCTTGTGGTCACCCCGGCGGCAGCCGCCCCTTCGCTGTAATCGTAGAAACCACAGCCGCTCTTGCGCCCCAGCTTTCCTGATGCAACCAGCTCTTGCTGAATGGATGAGGGCTTGAAGCGCGGGGCTTGTTCAAACGCATTATAAACAGACGTTGTCACCGCCAGATTGACATCATTGCCAATCAAATCCATCAGTTCGAACGGCCCCATGCGGAAACCGCCGCTTTCGCGCATGATGGCATCGTAGGTGGCGGCGTCCACTGCACCTTCCTCGAGCACCCTGAGGGCTTCGCCGTAAAAAGACCGGGCCACCCGGTTGACAATAAAGCCCGGGGTCGAAGCGGCATGGACCGGTTTTTTCCCCCACGCTTCGGCAGTCGCAAAAGCGCTGTCGGCGACGCTTGAGGCACTCGCCGAACCGCTTACCACTTCGACCAGTTTCATCACCTGTGCCGGATTGAAAAAATGCAGACCGATAAAGTTTTCAGGTCGTTCGAGATTTTCGCCGATGGCAGTGATCGACAGGGACGAGGTATTACTGGCCAGAATGGTGTTTGCCTTGCAGATGTTTTCAAGGTTTTTGAACAGCGTCTGCTTAATGTCCAGATCTTCGATGATCGCTTCAATCACCAACCCGGCCGGGGACAAATCTTCAAGTCCTTCAACCGATGTCAGGCGTGACAGGGTGGCGGCGACGTCTTCGGCGCTAAACTTTCCCCGCTCGACCAGACGTTCCAGACCATTGGCGACTTTTGCAATAGCCTTTTCAGCGCTCCCCGGGGCGGCGTCATAGAGCAATACCGAATGTCCCGCCTGGGCTGCGACCTGGGCGATACCGGCCCCCATCGTGCCTGCACCGATAACGGCGACGACTTGTTCTATTGACAGTGCGGCCACGTTATCGACCCTTGAAGGCGGGTTTTCGTTTTTCAAGAAAGGCGTTTACCCCCTCGCTGTAATCTTCAGTTTGGCAGGCGCGCCGTTGCAGGTCGCGCTCAAGATCCAGTTGTTGATCAAGGGTGTTGCCGTGACTTTCGTTAATCGCCTTCTTGATCAGGCCAAGACCGACCGTCGGTTGCGTGGCCAATGTTCTGGCCAGGGTGTGAGCTTCATCCATCAGGGCGTCGTCATCGATGCATTTCCAGATCATACCCCACTGCTCAGCTTGTTCCGCTGACAGGTCACCGCCCAGCATCGCCAGCCCCAAGGAGCGGGCACGGCCAACCAGACGCGGCAGCGACCACGTCCCCCCGGCGTCAGGCACCAGCCCCAAGCGAACAAAGGGCTGAATGAAGCGTGCCGATCTTGCCGCCAGCACCAGATCACAGGCCAGCGCCACATTGGCGGCGGCCCCGGCGGCGACGCCGTTTACGGCGCAAATCACAGGCTTGTCCATGCCCCTTATCTGACGGACAATGGGGTTATAGCGCTTGTCCAGAGACTCCCCAAGGTCAGGTGGCGGGTCGCCGGGTTTGACGTCCCGTTCGGATAAATCCTGACCGGCCCCGAAGGCCCGCCCATTACCGCTGAGTAAAACTGCGCGCACCTTTGCGTCCCCTGCGGCTTCACCCAAAGCAGCGGCGATTTCTTCCAGCATGACAGCTGTGAAGCTGTTGAGCTTTTCAGGGCGGTTGAGCATCAAAATGCCGACGCTATCTTTGATATCATAATCTATGAATTGATAAGTCACGGTTGTCATCGTCCCTTGAAGGTGGCTTTTCGTTTTTCCAGGAAGGCGGCGATGCCTTCCTTTCGGTCTTCGCTGGCCGCTAAAATAGTGAACGAGCGGCGTTCAAAATCAAGGCCGTCGGCAAGCGAAGTCTCGAAGGTTTTGAGCACCGATTGTTTCGCCATCTCAAGGGCGAGCGGTGATTTTTCGGCTATTTTGCAGGCCAGCGCGCAAGCACGCGAGATGGTTTCACCTGCTGGCGTCACCTCTGCCACCAGTTCCGCATCAAGAGCGGCGGCGGCATCGATGAATTCACCGCTAAGGATCATTTTCATGGCCAGCGACTTGCCGACCGCGCGGGTCAGGCGTTGGGTGCCGCCAGCCCCCGGGATGATGCCTAAATTAATTTCCGGCAATCCGAACTGGGCGCTCTCGCCAGCGATGATTATATCGCATTGCATGGCCAGTTCGCAGCCACCACCCAGCGCGTAACCGTTGACGGCGGCGATCAGTGGTTTGGGAAAAGCGGCGATGGCCCGCCAATGACCGGGCCGGGCATCGCGGTAAATACCAATGGCATCAAGATCAGCCATCTCCCTGACATCGGCCCCGGCCGCAAAAACCTTTTCGCCACCGGTGAGCACCACAGCATTGATATCATCTTGCGCTGAAAGACGCTCAAGAGTCTGGGCCAGCGCTTCGAGCACCGCCGTGTTCAGGGCGTTGTGAACTTCGGGACGGTTCAGGGTCAGCACGGCGATGGCATCGTCCGGCCGCTCGTCAATAATCAGTATGCTCATGTTTTCAAGTAAATGCGTTGAAGGTGATGATTGTTTGCGTATCCTTGATACCGGAAATCGCGTGAACCTGCTCGTTAACGAAATGGCCGATGTCGCTGTCATTTGGTATATAGAATTTCGCCATCAGGTCAAACTCGCCGGAAATTGAATACACTTCCGAGGTCTGCTCGACTTTCTCGATCAGCGCGTTGGCGACCGTATATGCACAGCCGAGTTCACATTTTACAAAAACGAAGACCGCTTGCATGTTTCTCTCCTTGCGTTGTTGCCCAAGAGATTACTCTGGACTCCAAGGCGGCGCAATCGGTGCTGTACCGGGTTTTATTGACATCCGTCAAATACAGCTTATCCCGATCGCCTTAGGATGCACCGATGACGCAAAATGGAAAAGAAAGTGTGCCGGAGATCTGCCCGGTTTTGCCCTCGACAGATGGCACAAGGCCTGCCCGGACAGGCCCATCCATATCCATCCATGGCACCGAGACGCACATTGATGTACGCGGCCTGGAATCCCCCGAGCCGCTGGTCAGCATTCTGACCTTGCTTGAAAACCCGGATGTAACCGATACGGTTATTGTCATCCATGACCGCGACCCGCTTCTGTTATACCCTGAACTTGAGGATCGCGACTGGGACTGGAGCCAACTTCCCGCGCCCATGGGCCAGTTGCACCTTCGCCTGACCCGGACCCCACGGGCGGAGGGTTGATTTTGTGCAATTAGCAGGAACGATCATCGCCGGTGCCGGTGCCCGCTTGCTGCCGCCGTCCATTCCTTACCGATTCTTTTTCGCCTCAGGTCTTTATCATCTGCTGGGCTGGGCGCTGATGTTAAAGGCGGCCGTTCAGGTGCCTGTGTTTCAGGGTGGTCCGGGATTTACGCTGGCGGCACTACACGCCCTGACCCTGGGCGTTTTTGTGATGACGGCCATGGGTGCGTCACTACAAATTTTCCCAGTTGTAACCGGCCAATCCCTTAAAACCCTGTGGCCCGCCCGCCTGGCGTCATGGTTATTTATTCCTGGCGTTGGCGTCCTGATCGCGGGCTTTACGAGCGGTCATACTGAGACCATGGCCGCTGGCGGGATTTCCCTTAGCGCCGGATTGACACTTTATGTCAGTGTCATCGTCAGGCTGCTGGCCCAGGCGTCCAGTTTCAAAGTCTTAAGATATCATTTCTGGTTGGCGCTGGTGGCTCTGGCAGCCCTGGTTCTGATCGGTCTCGCCATGATCTTCGATTTGCTGTCCATCGATCAGGATGTAGCCGCGGCCCATGGAACGATTGCCCTGTACGGATTCATGGGCTTGCTGGCCATGGGATTTTCTTCGGTTCTGGTTCCCATGTTCGCGCTCGCCAATGCCCCATCGCAAGGATATTCGCTGCTTGTCATGGCCCTTTACAGCGCCGGGTTAGTGGTTTGCGTCGGTGCCGGATTGGCAGGTCAGCAGCAGATAGTGATAATTGGAGCGGGCATGATGCTGATGGCCACCCTCGCCCATGTGCTGAGCATGAACAGGGTGATAAAAGCGGGCATGAAGAAGAAGCTCGGCATCTCCTTCATCCTGATCCGGGCAAGCTGGATCGTTTTCCCGCTCAGTATCGCAAGCGGTATCGCCGCCGTCTCCGGTGTGCCCTTTGAACCGGCCCTGTTGTTGGCGGGATACCTTGCCGTTTTCGGCTGGCTTCTGACATTTGTTCTGGGAGTTCAGCAACAGATCATGCCTTTTCTTGCCGCCATGAACGCCTCTACAGCCGGCAACAAACCGCCACGCCTGTCACAACTGGCGCGTGGTGCGCCTCTTAAAATTCATGCCGTGTGCCATTTCATCGCCTTCGTTTTTGTCGGCATCGGCATTGCCATAGACATGGAAACTGCCGTTCAGGCAGGAGCGTCATTCGGACTGATCGGGGCTTGCGCCTTCCTTTGGTTCACCGCCGATGTTTATCGTCGCATGAACATTCAATCATCAAAAAATGAAAGGCCACAGATATGATGGAGTCCCCGTTCAACATCCTGCGCACCCTGCATGACGAGCACTTCGCGACCATGGCATTGCTTGAAAAACTTGAAACAACCCTAAGCGGTGCCAGGACGGCACCTGCCAATGATGATCCGGATATGAACCGCTTGCTGGGCGATCTGGAAGCCATTCTGGATGAGGAAATTTCACATCATTATGCTTTCGAGGAACAACATCTTTTCCCACTGTTTGCCGAATTCGGCGATATGGGCATCACCCAGATGCTTAAAGGCGAGCATGAAATCATCCGCCCCCTGGCCCGCGAACTGAGTGAACGGGCCAGAACCGGACGCAAGGATGGATTTAACCCGGAAAGCTGGGAAATTTTCCGTGAAAAAGGCCTGGAACTGGTCGAACGCGAAGTCTTCCACATCCAGAAAGAAGAAATGGGTTTCCTTCCGGCCCTTGATCAGATGATTGATGAGGAAACAGATCAGACATTAAGCATGGCCTATCAGGACATTAAAAACGCCAGTTAGTCTTTGTCTTGAACCGGCAGGTCGACCCAGAATGTCGATCCTTGCCCTTCGGCGCTTGTAAAGCTAATTTTTTGGGGCTGGCGAGCACCAGCAGCGCAAACAATGCCGAAGAGATAAGACGCCCCGCTTTTGTCCCTGAAAACCCCCCTTTCCATTTAATCTAATCCCTTGTTATTAGTAATCTTTTCTTATATTTCCCTGACAGGCGGAAATTTCAAGTCACCCTAGTTTATTAAGGTCTTTTTGTGAAAATACGTCACTTGTCATGCTTGGCAATAAAAGGCATGTTTCATCATCATGAAAACTAAATCACCACCCCCGATTATCGGTGTTTCTGGCTGTCGAAAGGATATTGACGGTTACGACTACGACAGCGCCCCCCATATGTTTGTCGACGCCCTGGAAAAGGCCTGCGGGGCGGTGCCGCTTATTGTTCCGACGCTGGGTGCAGCATTGGACCGGAAGACCCTGATCGCCCACGTTGATGGCCTGTTATTTACAGGCAGTGTTTCAAATGTAGAACCCCATCATTACGATGGACCCGATAGCGTCGAAGGCACTGCTCACGACCCCCACCGTGACGCCACAACCCTTCCCCTGATCGTCGAGGCGGTCGAAGCCGGGGTGCCCATTTTTTGCATCTGTCGTGGGTTTCAGGAATTGAACGTTGCTTATGGAGGCAGCCTGCATCAACGGGTTTTCGAGGTGCCAGGTTTGCTTGACCATCGCAGCGACCGTACACAACCGATGGACATCCGTTTTGATCTGGCCCATGAAATGAGCCTTGTCGAAGACAGTTACTTTGCCGCGTTGGCCGGATCAACAACGATTATGGTCAACTCGCTGCACGGCCAGGGGATCGAGAGGGTTGGTGATGGATTGAGCGTTCAAGCTATCGCTCCCGACGGCCTTGTTGAGGGACTGACGGTGAATGGTGCCAGGCGATTTGCCGCAGGCGTCCAGTGGCATCCGGAATTTAAAGTCATGGACAACTCGTTCTCGCGCGCCCTGTTCGAGGCTTTCGCCGAGAGTGCCCGGGAAAAAGCCGCCGAATCCTGATTTATTCAGCCACAGGCAAGGTGATGCCAAAAATCGAACCCTTGCGGGGTTCGCTTTCAACATCCAAACCGCGATTGTCTGAAAATTCCCCAACTGACAAGAGAGGCATCGTGCCTGTCTAGGCCAATTTCCTTTATCGCCTCTTCATAGGAAGCGATGTCTTCGAGTTCGAAGGCTTCCTACATTGAGAGGATCACCACAAAGGTAATAAACTTTAATTGATTTCAAATTGACGCTTATCAATTGTGACAATCGGAATAAAGACATAATCCCCTTAGGCTTAAGCCGGGTTTGCTGTTGACGGTTGTCCATGGCAATGATACCCGGTGGGCTTCAATCCTTATGATACAATGTGCTACGTTACACGCCCTCAGAATTTTTAAGTTTTTGGAGATGAACCATGAACGCAAAGGCCGCGCTTGATCCCATTGAAACAGCATCGCGCGATGAAATCAGCGCCCTGCAACTTGAACGCCTGAAATGGTCAGTCAAGCATGCTTATGACAATGTAGATCATTATAAGAACAGTTTTGATGAGGCCGGTGTTCACCCAGATGATATTCAGAGCCTGTCCGATCTGCCTAAGTTCCCCTTGAGCCGGAAAAAACATATTCGTGATAACTACCCCTTTGGCATGTTCGCCGTGCCAAAAGAGCAGGTTATCCGTGTTCATGCTTCCAGTGGCACGACCGGCAATCCGACGGTTGTCGGATACACCAGAAAGGACATCGATACCTGGTCGGATCTGGTCGCCCGCTCACTGCGCGCCGCTGGGGCACATTCGGGGCAGATCGCCCATATCGCCTTTGGCTACGGCCTGCGCACCAATGCTTTTGGTTTGCATTACGGTGCCGAGAAGCTGGGTTGCATGGTTATCCCCATGTCCGGCGGCCAGGCCGAAAAACAACTTCAGCTGATCAATGATTTCAAACCCGATATCGTGATGGTGACACCATCTTATATGTTGTCTTTGGGCGATATGCTTAAGCGCAACGGTATTGATCCTCGCGACACATCAATCAAGATCGGCATTCATGGGGCCGAACCCTGGACCTATGCCATGCGCGACGAAATCGAACAGTTGTTCGGCATTGACGCCCTGGATATTTACGGCCTTTCGGAAGTCATGGGACCCGGCGTTGCTTGTGAATGCGTCGAAGATAAGGACGGCCTGCACATTTGGGAAGATCATTTCTACCCGGAAATCATTGATCCAGAGACCGAAGAAGTGCTGCCCGATGGTGAGCAGGGTGAACTGGTTTTGACGTCCCTGACCAAAGAAGCCTTGCCGGTGATCCGCTTCCGCACCCGCGATCTGACCCGCCTGATGCCTGGAACGGCGCGTTCCATGCGCCGCATGGAACGGGTCGGTGGTCGTTCCGACGACATGCTGATTATCCGCGGTCGCAATGTTTTCCCATCCCAGATCGAAGAAGTGATTTTGCAGGACAAACGTCTCTCACCTCATTATTCGCTTGAGGTGACCAGGCATGATCGTATGGAAAACCTGACTGTGTTGGCTGAGGTCAGGCCAGACGCCGGTGGATTTGGCGAAACCTTCCGCCAGGAAATTTCGGCGGACCTGGCCCGTCGGATCAAACTTTCTGTTGGCTTTTCTGTAAACACCAAGGTCTTGCCCGTTGACGAAATCGAACGTTCCATGGGCCGCGTCAAGCGCATCATCGATCTAAGGGAAGCGGACTAACGCCGCTTGTTTGGATGATGTAATGAATATCATGAAAAATGGAACGGCAGTGGATACCCGAAGGGTCTGAAGGGCGAGGAAATTCCTGTCGAGGGACGCATCGCCTTTCTCTGCGCTGTTTTCGACTCCCTGACATCCGAACGACCCTACAAGAAAACCTGAGCGGTTGAGAAAACCGGCGATTGTATTAAAAAAACGCTGGCAGCAACTCGACCCCGAACTCGTCGGCCATTTCGAAGATGCCCTGGATAAAACCCTGGAAATTAAAGAGGCTTACGCTGACGAGAGCTGAATTTGCCGCTCACTTTAGTCGCTGATGAAACGGAAACCATTCCGTCCACCTTTTTTGACCTTGTACATGGCTTCATCGGCTTTTTTCAAAAGGGCATCACAATCGCTGCCGTCATCAGGATATAAAGCAATACCAATGCTTCCGCTGATTTCACCCTTGGCCGTGCCAACCGGATAAGACGCAGAAAGAAACTTCACCATCTTTTGGGCAAACTTACCGACAGAAACCTTGTCAGTTATATCGCTCAACAAAATTACAAATTCATCGCCACCAATTCTGGCCGCCGTATCGGTTTCGCGAAGATGATCGGAAATTCGGCTTGCAGCTTCAATAAGAAGCTGGTCCCCGGCTTCGTGACCCAGGTTATCATTAACCGCCTTGAAACCATCCAGATCAATGAACAGAAGGGCAAATTTCTTTTCTTCCCGATGCCCAAGAGCCAATGCAGCTTTGATACGGTCCAGTAAAAGGCCGCGATTAGGAAGCCCGGTCAATCCGTCGTGACTGGCGCTATGGCGAAGCTTTTTCTCTACCTCCTGGCGCAACACAATCTCTTCGGTTAATTCACGGGTCCTCTCTTCAACTCTTTGCTCCAGGGTTTTGTTAGCCTGATAAAGAGCTGCTACGGCCTTGTTATGATCCGTAATATCACGGGCCTCAAGCATCAGTTTGGAGCCGGAAACATCATAAGTCGTCACACCCACTTCGACATCAACATACGACTTGCCGACACGGACAAGGCGTGACGGAAACAACATTTCCTCCTCGACCAGACTGTCCAGATTTTCAGTAAATATTTCTTCATAATCAGGATGGAACAAGACTGAAACATCCTCACCGATAAAATTTTCGGCATCCTTGGCACCAAGCATGGTGAGGCCAGCTTCATTGATAAAATTGATCTTGCCGTTTTCGCATGTACAGATCAAATCAAGGGCATTGTTTACCAGTTTGCGATACCGGGCTTCGCTTCTGCGAATGGCTTCGGATATACGCACCTGATGGGTAACATCACGGGCAAGAATAATCGTGTAATCACCGCCCAATTCCCGTGCCTTGAACAGGTTGATCTTGACGCCCATCTCGTTACCGTTCATGGCCGTCATTTTGGCAGGGAAAGGTTCGGTTTCTTCTGCCAGAACATCGAAAAAATTATCGATTGCGGTGGAGTATTCAGGCGCCAGAAATTCCAAAAATGGCTTCCCGACAAGACCGTCCGAGTCACCGTCTCCTAGTAAGTCGACGGCCACTGAATTTACATTGGTGATAATGCCACTGTCGCAGATGCAGATAATATCCGAAGACATTTCGAGGATTTTCAACAGATTATCAACATCGAAACGGGGGCCCCTTACCCGCCTTTCCTGCAGTGGGGCCTCTTCAATCGTTTTATTTGACGAAGAATTTGTCATCATTATACGATCACCAATATCACGGGCACCCCTTCATATTGGTTAACCCAACCGGATCAACCGGAATCACAGGATATTCTTATTTCGCCAGATATGTAAGATTTCTTAGCGGCATAGAAACCATTTTCAGTTTTAATTTTCTTAGTCACCACGACACTGTTATTTTTAAATAAAACTCTGTATTTTAAAATCATGAAACTCATTCCACTTATACTTGCTTTATTTCTTGCTCTTATCTCGGCTCCGGTTTTTGCCGCCTCTGACGAGGTGATGGAACCCGAGTCGGCCGATACCGGCGACAGCCCGTTAGATTCTGTGATGCCTTATGTTCGAAGATATTTAACCCCGGCCAAAAAATTCCTCAACACCGAAGCCCGCGCCCTTAAAAAGTGGATCAACGAAACCTTAAGTGACCCTGGCGGACAGACACCGCCTAAGGTCGTAATCGAGCTGCCAGCCCCTGCTGCGAAAACCACGCCGACAATAGCCCCCATGCCCGAACAGCCAGAGGAACCCCCAACGAAGGAACAGGAACCCGATGCGCCCGAACCAAAGGCCGAGATAAAACCGGAGACCCCAATTGTCGTTAACGATAAGGGTGATGAAAAAGTTAAGGAAGAAAAAAGCCTGCAAGAGCCAGTCCGCGAGGTCCGAAAATTGCTTCCGGGCACACCAAAACCTGAGCGGCCTGTTGAAGTGGCTAAAGCCCAAAAGGTTCAAAAATCCTCCCCGCCGCCGACACCGACACCTGAAGCTGATGTTCCGATAGCAAATCAGGAAAAACCCGTTTCTATTCCTGTTTCTATTCCCGTCTCTGTTCCTGTTGTCACCACAGGCCTGTCTCTGGGGCAATCCATGACGTTGGGATCACCTTTTGACGGCAATGACAAAAATTGCATCAGCAAACAAAACGGTTATGTGTTTTTCTGCACCAGGGACATCATCTGGCCTGAACACATTCGAAAACTGTTTGATAACGCATCCACTATTCATCGGGAAGCGCAAGCGATCGTCCGATACGACGGAAAAAAACTAACCCATGCCCATGCCCTGTTTTTAACAGCCCGTTTGAAAGAAATTGTCTCCTACACCGAAAAACGTTTCGGTCCACCGCTTGAGACCCTGCAACGCATCGTCACGCCCTTTGAAGGTCGGCCGAAGAATAACCCGACGCTAATCTGGCGCAAAAATGACACTATTGACGGGAAAATGAAGTCTACAACACTCGAAGTCAGGGCTTTTGACGATTCCCGAGGTGGTTTCCCCGACATGGAACATGGAGTGGTCAGGCTTTACGATTCAGAATCGTTGCCAATTTTCCCGCGTGTCAGCGCCACTGAAATGATGTTGGTAAAACACGCCATAAATTAATGCTGGAAAGAACAACCATTTTTTTTATTTAATAGAGGCCCTTAAACATTCAGGAGATGGGATTTGAGTGCATCCTTAAATAAAATTCTTCATATCGAGGATGAAGTTGATATTCAGGAAATCACCAAAATGGCTCTTGAAGCCGTCGGCGGCCTGAACGTCAGAACATGTAGTGATGGCGAGGAAGCATTATCGGTGGCACCCGAATTCGAGCCTGATCTATTTCTGCTCGATGTCATGATGCCAGGCATGGACGGTCCTGAAACCTTTCAGGCGTTGCAAAAATTACCCGGATTCGAAAACACCCCGGCGATCTTCATGACCGCCAAGGTGATGGAAGCTGAAGTTGCCCGGTTTAAGGAAATTGGTGCCCTGGGTGTCATTGCCAAACCCTTTGACCCGATGACTCTTAGCGATCAAATCAGGGCTCTCTGGGATGAACGAAACGCCTAAGACATCCTTAAGAAAAATGCGCTAGTTCTTCATCGCCAAATTCAGGTAACTTGGATTAAGGCGCCCCATGGCCAGAAGCAACTGATAGATAGCCAGTCGTTCCTCATAGGAGGCGGCGGTGAAGTTTATTTGCGCGTTGGAAACTTCATTTTCCGCATCCAGAACATTGATCACCGTCTCCTTACCCGCTTCGCGTAATTTTTTACGGGAAACAAATACTTCGGTTGCGATGTTGACGGCATTTTCCAGAAGCTCCAGGCGTGAACGGGCGGTCAACAGGGCCTGCCATGACAGTTTTACCTGCTCGATAATCTTATCAATGGTCTGGTCGTGGTTGGAGCGACTGGTGCCGTAATCGTAAGCAACCTGGGTTAGGCTTTCACTGGTCGTTAATCCGGTAAACAGGTTCCAGTTGGCCTGCAACTGAACTGAATAATCACGCCGCGTCCCCAATGTGCCAGCATTGTGTTTTTCATAGTTTGCAGTGCTGACAACATCGACTACCGGGGCATATTCAGACATCACCGTTCGGCGGCGTTCGCGAGTCATCTCAACAGTGACGGCGCTGTTTGAAATGGCCGGGTTCTCCTGAATGGCAATTTCAATGGTCTTGTACAGATCACTTGGAATCATTTCCACCGGTGGCACCGGGTCAGTCATCGTTTCAAGATCGGGAACATGATCAAATACCTGAATGTAGCGACTGACCGCGTCTTCAAGGGCCCCTTCAAAGGTGACGCGGCGTTCCTTAGCAATCTGCAGGCGGGATTTTGCCTGCAAGACATCAACGGCGATACCCGATCCACGTTGCACCCGTTCGTCCTCAAGATTTAGCTGGCGTAAAATCGTCGCTTCATTGCCGTGTGCCAACTGGACAAGGCGGTATTGGCGAAGCACATCAACATATGTGGCGGTTCCTTCGAACAAGGTGTTCTGAAGGGTGCCCTCCAGGGTGATCAGGGCCAGCGCCTTGTTCAACCGTGCCGTCCTGACTGTCGAGTGGGTCAGGTAGCCGTTATAGAGATTCTGGGTCAGCGTCAGTCCAACCGTCTGCATCGTTCGCTGCCAGTCTTTTTCAGCCAACCGGGTGGTCGGGTTATCAATGTGTTGGGGGCCAGCGACAGCGGTCGCTTGCAAGGTTGGCAGATAGCCAGCTTTTGATAACTTGATCCCCTGTTCTGCCGATTGCGTGGATGCCTTGCCCGCCTTCACCAATGGATGAAGGTAGATAAAATTGGCAAGTTCCTCTTCCAGCGAAGCAGCCGTTGCAATATACGGCGCGAGCAAAATCGACCCTGCAACCATTGCAAGGCAAAAGGACCTTATGGCACCCGAATTTCTGGCACTGCTCACGAGAGAGATGCCCCCTGCTTTTACAAGTCGTGATTCACACACGTAAACCATGGTCCTGCCATCACTCAGTTGATCGATCACAGGTGCCCGAAAAGAACGCATTTTTTGCCTCCCAGGCGACATGCATACGAGTACAAAAACTAGGCCGATGGTTTTGGGACATCAATTGGACAAGCTGTGGACAAGTTCATACAACTGTTGATAACTAAATATTCACGTGGATAACCTGTGGATAGGTATAGGCTGCGAAAAAAGCGACCTCAATACAGGAAGAAATATTTCTATATCTTGTGTTTTCTCTATAAAAAACTGGCGAATTTAGTATGATTTTTAGAATCAGGCGGATTCGCAGAGATTCGATTTCAAATGCAGGTGTGTTTGTTCGTTTTTCCCATCAAAAATCTATCCGCTGGAGCCGGAACTATCATGAAGAAGGTGCTTGCAGCGGCAATCTTCCTTTCCTTTATGTCTTGGTATGAATTTGGCATGACATCGGTCTCTGCTGAAGTGGCGACAGATATCGTCTGTGTGGACCGGATTAAATTTATCGAGCGACTCAAACAGAGCTACGGCGAACGCCAGGTCTCAAGGGGCATAAGTTTTAACGGTGTCATGGTCGAAGTGTTTGCCTCTGATGAAGGCCACTTCACCATTCTGGCGACCCGGCCTGACGGCGTCAGTTGCCTGATCGCCAGTGGTGATGAATGGCAAGCCTCACCCCTGCTGAAAACGGAAATCGGTATCTAGGCTTTTCCGTAACCACCACCCCCGGGCGTTTCAATAACGAAAACATCACCTGCTTCGGCTTCAACCTGACCGGTTTCCTGTAAAGCAACATCGTCACCAGTTGCCCGTTCAAGCCGGTTCAAGCCGCAGGCCCCGGGTTCCCCACCGGCCATGCCGTAGGGTGGAATGCGTCGATGACCCGACAGGATTGCTGCCGTCATCGGTTCAAGGAAACGCAGCCGTCGAATGGTGCCATCGCCGCCGCGGTGAGCGCCTTTGCCGCCACTGCCCTTACGGATGGTAAAATCCTCCAGCAGCACCGGGAAACGCCATTCCAGTATTTCAGGATCCGTCAGGCGCGAATTGGTCATGTGGGTATGAACGGCGTCAGTACCGTCAAAATCTGGTCCCGCCCCGGTGCCCCCGCAAATGGTTTCGTAATACTGATGGCGGTCGTTACCGAAAGTCAGGTTGTTCATGGTTCCTTGCGCTGCAGCCATAACGCCCAAGGCCCCGTACAAGGTATCGACAACGGCCTGGCTGGTCTCCACATTTCCGGCGACGACTGCCGCAGGATAACTGGGCTTTAGCATACAACCATCTGGGACGATCAGTTCTATGGGTTTCAGGCAGCCCTCGTTCATGGGAATATCATCATCAACCAGGGTCCGGAAAACATAAAGAACGGCGGCCCGGGTGACCGCCAATGGGGCGTTGAAATTAGTCATTTGCTGGGTCGCAGTGCCGCTGAAATCAACACGCGCGCTACGGCCTTTCCTATCGATGGAAATGGCGACCTTGATTTCAGCGCCGCTGTCCATTTCGTAAGTGAACGAGCCGTCTTTCATGACATCCAGAACGCGGCGCACGGATTCTTCGGCATTATCCTGAACATGGCACATGTAGGCCTGGACGACGCCCAAACCAAAATGATCAACCATGCGGTTCAGTTCACCCACGCCTTTTTCATTGGCAGCGACCTGGGCCATCAGGTCGGCGATGTTCTGATCGGGATTACGCGCCGGATAGGGGCCTGAAGCCAGCAGGTCACGCATTTCCTGCTCCCGGAAGCGGCCCTGTTCGACCAAAAGGAAGTTATCGATGAGGACGCCTTCTTCTTCGACGCTGGTGCTATCAGGCGGCATCGACCCCGGCGTCACACCGCCGATGTCGGCGTGATGGCCACGCGAGGCAACGAAGAACAGGATCTCTTTGCCCCTATCGTCGAACATCGGCGTCACCAGGGTGATATCCGGCAGATGGGTGCCGCCATTGTAGGGGGCATTGAGGACGCAGACATCGCCGGCTTTCATTTCGGCCCCGCGCTCGCGGATCACCGTCCCGACACTTTCGCCCATGGAACCCAGATGAACAGGCATATGGGGTGCGTTGGCGACGAGGCCACCACGCTTATCAAAAATGGCACACGAGAAATCAAGCCGCTCCTTGATATTGACCGAATAGGCCGTATTGGCCAGAACCGCGCCCATCTGTTCGGCGATCGACATAAACAGATTGTTGAAAATTTCCAGCATCACCGGGTCGGCCCCTTCGCCCTCACCAAGGCCAGTACCGATGGCGTTGGCCGCAGGGCGTGGGGTAACGCGACGCAGGATCAACTGGCGCTGGGCTGCCGTTTCGGCGCTCCAGCCGGGTTCGACAATGGTCGTCCCGGTCTTCTCGATGATGATCGCCGGGCCACAGACTTCGCTGCCCGGAGGCATGTTTTCGCGATCATAAACCGGTGCGGGATGGCTTTCCTGAGCGCTGACGAAAGCCGTCATTTCCAACTGTGGTGGTGTATTGGCGCTGGCTTGCTGAGCTTCCGCAGTCTCACTTGCGGCCGTCTCTGTGCTACCGATTGCCTCAACGGAGAGGGTTTCAACAACCAGCCCGCGCCCCGGCATGACGAACCCGAAACGCTGTTTGTGAAGGGTTTCAAATGCGTCAGCCATTTCCTGAACGCCCTGATAGTCCACCATCAAGGCGGTATCGGTACCATCGTAACGAATATGGGCCTTGCGCACGACGCTCACAGCATCACGACTGACCCCCTGACCTTCAATTTCCCGGACCGCTTCGGCTTCCAGATCGGCAAGAACCTGTTTTTGACTGGCAAGGCCTTCCTCGCCAAGCGGTGTTTCCGCCGAACGTTCACGCATCGCCCGCATTTCGGCAAGCCCCATGCCGTAAGCGGATAACACCCCTGCCAGAGGATGAACAAACACTGTGCTCATACCCAGCGCGTCAGCAACCAGACAGGCGTGCTGACCGCCGGCCCCGCCAAAACAGCTGAGCGCGTATTCGGTGATATCATAACCACGCTGCACCGAAATCTGCTTGATGGCGTTGGCCATGTTTTCAATGGCGATCATCAGGAAGCCTTCGGCGACCTGTTCGGGGGTTCGCTTGTCGCCGCTCCTGGCTTCAATTTCAGCAGCCAATGCGGTGAAGGCTTCAACAACGGCTTCCCGGTCGAGCGCTTGGTCGGCGCCCGGGCCAAACACATGGGGGAAAAACCTGGGTTGGATTTTCCCTAGCATGACATTGCAATCGGTAACGGCCAGCGGTCCGCCGCGCCGGTAACTGGCGGGTCCTGGTACCGCGCCCGCACTGTCCGGGCCAACCCGGTAGCGGGCCCCGTCAAAATGCAAAATAGAGCCGCCACCGGCGGCAACCGTATGGATGCTCATCATCGGGGCACGCATCCGAATACCGGCAACCTGTGTTTCAAAGGCGCGCTCGTAGGTGCCGTCAAAATGCGAGACATCCGTCGATGTGCCGCCCATATCAAAGCCGATGACCTTGCCGAAGCCAGCCTCGCCAGCCGTGCGGACCATACCGACAACACCGCCTGCGGGGCCTGAAAGAATACTGTCCTTACCCTGAAACAGGCGGGCGTCGGTCAGACCACCGTTGGATTGCATGAACATCAACCGGGTATCGCCCAGATCGGCTGCAACCCGGTCAACATAGCGGCGCAGGATCGGCGACAGGTAAGCATCAACGACGGTGGTATCGCCCCGGGAGACAAGTTTGATCAGCGGCGAAACCTGATGGGAAACGGAAACCTGGGCAAAGCCGATCGCGGCGGCCATGGCAGCAACCTTCTTTTCATGATCGGCAAACCGGTAACCATGCATGAAAACGATGGCCACGGAACGCAAGCCGTCATCGAAAGCGCGTTGTAAATCTGTCTGTACGGTTTCCTCATCCAGGGCCACAAGCACATCACCGCTGGCGCCGGTTCTTTCATTGACTTCGATAACCCGGGTGTAGAGCATTTCAGGAAGCTGGATATGGCGATCGAACAGGCGCGGTCGGTTCTGATAACCAATCCGCAGGGCGTCCTTGAAGCCTTTGGTAATCACCAGAATCGTCGGCTCGCCTTTGCGTTCAAGCAAGGCGTTGGTAGCCACCGTGGTTCCCATCTTGACCGCCTCAATGGCAGCACCCGGAATCGGCTCTTCGGCCTTCAAACCCAGCAGATTGCGCATTCCTTCAAGGGCCGCATCAGGATAGCGTTCGGGATTTTCCGATAATAATTTATGGGAAAGGATTTTGCCTTCAGGTGTCCGCCCGACAACGTCGGTAAACGTGCCGCCCCGGTCGATCCAGAACTGCCACCTGTTTTTACCGAGATCAGAATTATTAAAAGAGGGCACGACTTCGCTCCTGCGTAAACAATATCTGTTCGAAGGCCGCCGAAAACATAGCATACCGCTCCATATTGGCACCGACGATTGAGCAGACAATTACATAACGTTGACAAATCGTCAACATTTCAATAATGTTTCCTTTCTTTAGTCATCAATGAATTCTTGCAGGGAGAAAAATCATGCGTTTGTTAAACAAGGCGATCCACGCCGGTGCAATTATCGGCGCGTTGGGACTTGCGACGGCGGCTCAGGCCGCGTCATGGGATATGCCGACCCCGTATTCAGACAAAATATTCCACACCGCCAATATTATTGAATTCGCCAAGGACGTCGAGACGGCAACAGGCGGAGCCATGATGATCAAGGTTCATTCTGCCGGTTCGCTGTTTAAACATCCGGAAATCAAAAACGCCGTGCGTGGCGGACAAGTTCCCATCGGCGAATTCTTCCTGTCCAGGCTGAGCAATGAGAATGCCGCTTTAGGGGCCGATTCTCAGCCATTCCTGGCCACCAACTACGAAGAGGCCGCGAAGTTGTGGGCAGCGCAAAAGCCCGTCGTTTCCAAGCTGCTCGAAGAACAGGGACTGATGGTTTTGTTCTCTGTTCCGTGGCCTGGCCAGAGCCTCTACAGCAAGAAGCCGATTAATTCCGTCGCTGACCTTAAGGGCCTGAAGTTCCGCGCTTATAACGCAACGCTGGAAACTTTCGCCAAAATGGCCGGTGCGGCCCCGACCCAGGTCGAAAGCCCCGACATTCCGCAAGCCTTCGCCACCGGTCGCGTCGAAGCCATGATTACATCGCCTTCGACAGGTGTCAGTTCCAAGGCTTGGGATTTTGTCTCGCAATTCACCGACATTCAGGCCTGGCTTCCGAAGAATATTGTCGTCGTCAACACGAAAGCCTTCCGCAAACTCGACAAGAATGTCCAGGACGCCATTGTCGCCGCCGCAGCCAAGGCCGAAAAACGCGGCTGGGAGATGAGCCGCAAGGAAACCGATGACAAGGTCGAAACGCTTAAAAGTAACGGCATGGCAATTGTCAATCCGTCGGCCGAATTAATGGGTGGCCTCAAGGCTATTGGTGCCGAGATGCTTAACGACTGGAAAGCCAGTTCGGGGGCCGAAGGAGCCGCGATCCTAAAGGCTTACGCTCACTGACAACCGATATGATAAAGGCGGTGTTTCTTTTTGAGACATCGCCTTTATTTTATTAAAACCCACGGGGAGGGCGAGCTTATGCGGCGATCTCTGGATTTGTTGTACCGCAGCAGCGGTTGGGCGGCGGCGCTGTTTATTCTAGCTATTTGTGCCCTGATCATGGCCCAGGTAGCGCTCAATCTGATCGATAAAATCGCCTCCAGGTTCCTCGGCGAGGCGATCGGCCTGACGATTCCGTCCTACGCCGATTTCACCGGTTTCTTCCTCGCCGCCGCTTCGTTTCTGGCCCTGGCCCATACCTTGCGCGAAGGCGGTCATATCCGGGTTTCCCTGGTCGTTCAAAATTTGCCGCTCCGGGTACGCCACTGGGTGGAAATCTGGTGCGTCGCCATGGCCGGGGCCGTGACAATATTCTTCACCTTCTATACGGCGTTGCTGACCCATGAATCCTTCGTCTATCACGATTTGTCGCCGGGCATGGTGGCGGTGCCGATCTGGATGCCCCAGGCGGGCATGTTGTTCGGGCTTTTCGTCTTATCCATCGCCTTGATTGACGAATTGGTCTGTTTGCTCGGCGGCCATCAAGCCAGCTACGAAGGCAAAGGGGAAAACCTTTTGGATGATGTAGAGGCGTCCTCGTGAACGAAATCGTCTTAACCGTTTTTCTACTGACGCTGCTCTTCATCCTGCTCGGCTCGGGAATCTGGGTCGCCTTTTCCCTGACCATGGTTGGCCTTGTCGGCATGTTCCTGTTCACCGAGGCGCCGGTCGGCGAGGTTATGGCGACGACGATCTGGGGGGCCAGCAATTCATGGGCCCTGGCGGCGTTGCCCCTGTTTATCTGGATGGGTGAAATCCTGTTTCGCTCGCGCTTGTCCGGAGACATGTTCATAGGCCTGGCGCCGTGGATGAAGAACCTTCCGGGGCGTTTGTTGCACGTCAATATTTTCGGATGTGGCATTTTCGCTGCCGTCTCCGGATCGTCGGCGGCGACGGCGGCGACCATCGGCAAGCTGTCGATCCCCGAGCTTTCCCGGCGCGGATATCCGGAAAAGCTGATTATTGGGACGCTCGCCGGATCTGCGACCCTGGGGCTGCTGATCCCGCCATCGATCATTCTCATTGTTTACGGCGTCGCCACGGAACAATCCATCGCCCGGTTGTTCATCGCCGGCGTGTTGCCGGGACTGGTGCTGGTATCTTTGTTCGTTGGTTTCGTCATTGTCTGGTCGATTTTTTACAAGGACGCCATTCCCGCAGAATCCGAAACATTGCCCTTTCGGGAAAAGCTGTATCGCTCGCGCCGTCTGATTCCGGTTCTGCTGCTGATTGCCGGCGTCATTGGCTCGATCTATTCCGGTATTGCCTCGCCGACGGACGCCGCGGCCGTCGGCGTTATCCTGGCCTTGCTGTTGTCATGGTCGATGGGGACGCTGAACCGGAAGTCCTTTATCGACGGCCTGATGGGGGCGACGCGGACGTCTTGCATGATCGCTTTCATCCTGGCCGGGGCAGCCTTTCTAACGGTCGCCATGGGCTTTACCGGAATTCCAAAATTATTGGCCCTATGGATCGGCTCGCTGGGCCTGTCCCACTACGGGCTGTTGGCGGCGCTGACGGTTTTCTTCGTCATCCTGGGCTGTTTCCTGGACGGAATATCGGTGGTCGTGCTAACCACGTCAGTGATTATGCCGTTGATTGAGCAGGCCGGCATCGATCCATTGTGGTTCGGCATCTACATCGTCATTGTCGTCGAGATGTCGCAAATTACCCCGCCCGTCGGCTTCAACCTGTTCGTCCTGCAGGTATTGACGGGCCGCAATATTCTCAACATCGCCAAGGCGGCGCTGCCGTTTTTCCTGCTGATGTTTGTGGCTTTGGCGTTGATTGTGCTGTTCCCCTCGATTGTCACGTATCTTCCCAATCAAATGTAAAGTGATAGGAGCCTTCGATGCCGAAAACACCGCCGCCCGCCGCCGATAAGGACGCCGCCCACAGCATGCCGCTGATCGTTTCATCGGAGCATCTGGCAACCGAGGGCGGCTGGCAATTCAGCGAGTTAGAATATGGCCTGATCATCGCCTACAACGCCTTTAGCCGTTGGATGACCCGCTGCATGGGCGCCGTCGGTTTTCAGGATTTCAATCCCCTGGACGTTCTTGTCCTGCATAACGTCAATCACCGCAAGCGGGCGAAACGGCTTATCGACGTGGCCTTCGTGTTGAATGTCGAGGACCAGCATACGATAAATTATTCGTTGAAAAAATTGACCAAGGCGGGATTGGTTGAGGGCGAAAAGCGCGGCAAGGAAATGTTTTATTCAACAACCCAGATCGGAAAAAAGGCGTGCGCCGAATATGGTCGGGTGCGTGAGCTTTGCCTGATCAGCCCGGCCACATCGACCAATGTCAACAAAGAGGAGATCAGCCGCACGGCGAAGGTCCTGCGCAGTACATCGGGCCTCTACGGCCAGGCATCCCGCGCCGCTGCGTCCCTGTGAATCCGATCGACCCGGAACTTCCCTAATTGATGCTGCTGACGGCGATACGCTTGATGATGTAATCGCCGCCCCGGTTGCTGATGACGATGCCCTGGAAGGGATCGCTGAAACTGCGGTCTGTGGTGCTCAGGACAACTTTAGCGTCGATGGAAACGGTCATCCTGGCGCTGCTGTCGCGACTCCATTGGATGGTGTGGAATTTTTGATCTTCCAGCGGTACCAGACTTGCTCCTTGTTTGACGACGCTGGAACCCCGGGAAGAAACCCTGTGAATGGCAAGCGATCCACCCGGCGCATAGGACAACCGGTAGCCAGAACCCGTATCTGTGCCCTGAAACGGACCAATATCAAAACGTCCCTGGGGCTGCCAGGAGCTTAGCTCGAACACAATGGTAAAGGCGTTGGCGATGGCGGCGGTGCTGTGGATGGTGGCAACTTGTGGTTTAGCCGCGGTGTTTTGGGTTGGTTCGCTCTTGCTTTTCGTCGCCTTTTTCAGAACAGCACCGAAGATGGCGATGGCCAGATCCTTGCTGCTGGCCTTCTTTTCCGGCTCTGGTGCTGTTGTATCCCCGGGGGTGATAGCACTGCGCAAGCCCCAGTCTTTTTCGATCCAGAAGCGTCCTTCGTTAACCGTCCACACCGGGTTGGTGTTGAAGTCGCCATCGCTGAAGTCGTCGCTCAGGACGGAAACATCTTTAGGGGCAACATTTTCCGGCACCGCAAAACCGCTGGTCAGGGCGCGCAGATCGCGCAGGAAAACCGGGTCGGCGGCGCGGGATTTCTCGGCTTCATCGATAAGGGCGTTGAGCTTGTCGACAAGCTCTTTGGTTGTTCCGCCGCTGCCATCGGGATTGGACCACGCCGAATATTTCTGCTCGGCTGCAACCGGCAAGCTTAAAAATACAAGGGCGCTAAAAGCGAGAATAAAACGCATGACGTAACCTAAAATGATCCCGGCAGTTGATGTTGACGAGCCTAACACCTACCTTATTAGCTATGAAAGTCCTTATGTTAATGCTCTCGGTCGTTGCCGCGGCCCTCACGCTGGTCTGGATAAAAACATCTTTGGCCCATGGAAGCGGTGGCGACTGGCGCACGGCGAGCCGGGAATCTGCCGGTATTGCGCCTGATCCTGCGACAACGAAAGAAGCGATCGTTCAAGTCTACGCCGCCCGCGCCTGGAGCTGGCGCGGTTTTCTTGGCGTCCATACATGGATCTCCGTCAAGGGCACGGACGCCCCGGCTTTCAATGTTTACGAGGTTATCGGCTGGCGCAGTTACCGGGGTTTGCCGGTGGTCTCCATTTCCAACCGCCCGGCCGACGGGCGCTGGTTCGGCGCGACCCCGCAACTGCTCGCCGATATCCGCGGACCGGGCGTTGATGATGTTATTGAGCGTATCGACGCGGCGGCGAAAAGCTATCCCTATCCCAATCAATACCGGGTTTGGCCAGGCCCCAATTCCAATACCTTTACCGCTTACGTGGCGCGCGCCGTTCCCGAACTGAAACTGGACCTGCCGCCGACGGCCATTGGCAAGGATTATCTGACCAGTGACGGGTTCCTCGCCGCTGCCCCCAGCGGCACCGGTTATCAATTTTCCCTGTTTGGGCTGCTGGGCGTTCTTGCCGGAACCGAGGAAGGACTGGAAGTCAATGTGCTGGGCCTGACCTTCGGCGTTGACCCCGCCGATCTAGCCATCAAACTGCCAGCCATCGGTCGTGTCTCACCCTGAGGATACAGCCAGAGACTAAACACCCAGATGCTGGACGTGAATATCGGGATTGGCTGCAAGTTCCGTTGAACTGCCGCTGAAAACGGCCGTACCCTTGACCAGAATGAGGCACTTGTCAGATACCGATAACAGCGCATCGACATCCTTATCGACGAGGATTGTGGCGATCCCGGTTTCCTTGATACGGCGAACCACCGACCAGATTTCCTTGCGAATAAGTGGTGCCAGCCCTTCTGTCGCCTCGTCAAGGACCAGCAAGTCGGGGTTGGTCATCAGCGCCCGTCCGATGGCAAGCATCTGCTGCTCGCCACCCGAAAGATGATTGCCCATATTGCTTAAGCGTTCGGCAAGACGGGGGAATGTTTCGAGCACCCGCTCCAAAGTCCAGTTGTTGGAGCCATCGCGGCCCGCTCTGGCCGTCATCAACAAATTTTCCTCAACACTCAAATTGGCAAAAATTTCCCGACCCTCCGGCACCAGCCCCAGGCCCTGACGGGCAATAACATGAGGGGCGCTGGCGGTGACCACGTTGCCAAAGACCCGGACTTCACCTTTGCTGGGGGGAGTCAGGCCGAAGATGGAACGAATGGTTGTCGTCTTGCCCATGCCGTTGCGGCCCATCAGACTTAAACATTCGCCGCGAGCCACCGAAAAATCGATGCCGTGCAGAATATGGCTGGCACCGTAATGGGTATGCATGTCGCTGACCTCCAGGATCGGTGCGTCGGCTTTCATGTCGCTTCCTCCTCACCGGTTCCCAGATAGGCATCCTGAACCTGGCTGTTGGCGCGTATTTCCTCTGGATTTCCGGTGGCCAGAACCCGGCCGTTGACCATCACCGTCAGCACATCGGCGACGGCAAACACCGCGTCCATATCGTGCTCGATCAGAACAACTGTGTGATCCTTGGCCAGTCGCTTGATCAGCGCCACCACTTGCCGCGATTCATCTGTCCCCATACCGGCCAGCGGCTCATCAAGCAACAGCAGTTCGGGTTCGGTTGCCAGCATCATGCCGATTTCAAGCTGGCGTTGCTCACCGTAGCTCATGGCCGAAGCAACCGTGTCCATACGTTCCGTCAAGCCACACAGTTCAAGGGCCCGTTCGGCCCGTGCCCTGACCTCATTATATGCCTTGGCGGGCCTGAAAAAGCGCATTGATGTGCGCATCCGCGACTGCGCGCCAAGCCAGCAATTCTGCAAACAGGTAAAATCGGCAAAAATATTTGTCTTCTGGTAACTGCGTCCGATTCCCAGTTGTGATATGGCGTATGCCTTCTTCGGCGTCAGGTCGTGTTCCTTGAAGGTGATGGCGCCGCCAGTTGGTGGCAAATCACCGGACAACAAGTTGATCAGCGTTGTTTTTCCCGCCCCGTTGGGGCCGATGATGGCGTGTACCTTTGCCGCCTCGAAATCGATGCTGACATCATCGACGGCAACCAGACCACCGAAGCTTTTGTTTAAAGCGTGGGTCGAAAGAAGCGGCTGGCTCATGGCGCGTCTCCTCCCTTGCCCCGTCGCAACTGGGCGACCAGACCGGCGATGCCGTTAGGCAGGAACAGCACCACGGCAATGACAAAAACGCCCATCAGCAACAGCCAGTGATCGCTCCACAGTTCCTGGAAATAATCCTGCAGGAACCCCATGGCGAATGCCCCCAGCACCGGCCCGTACAGGGTTCCCATGCCGCCCAGAATGACGACCATCATGACGATTCCTGACTCATGCCAGCCCAGATGGGCCGGGCTCATGATGCCGCCGTGGCTGGCCTCGAGAAAGCCTGCAAAACCGGCAAGCGTTCCGGCGATAACAAAGCTGACCAACTTGTATTTGCGGGTGTTGAAACCGAGCGCCAGGGTCCGCGCCTCGTTTGCCTGAATACCCCTGATCACTTGACCAAAGGGTGCTTTCAGAATTTTCGATAACAACACGTAGGAAAGCACCAGACTGGCCAGAACAAAATAATAGAAGGTGTTGTGGTTGCTTAAGTCGAGAAGCTGGAAATCGCCAATGGTGACGCTCGGCTTGAAGAAAATAAAGATACCGTCCGAGCCGCCCAGGTCCTGATTTTCATTGAAGTAGTAATAGAACATCTGGGCGAAGGCGAGCGTGATCATGATGAAATAAATGCCCGACGTCCTGACCGAAAACCAGCCGATAACCAAAGCCGCAAGCGCCGTTCCCGCCAAGCATAAAGGCAAGGCGATCCAGATGCTGACCGGCCCATATTCAGGGGTGAGGATGGCCAGCAGGTAACCAGACAACCCGAAAAAAGCGGCATGGCCGAAGCTGACCAACCCGGTAAAGCCAATCAACAAGTCCAGGCTCATGGCAAAGATGCCCATGATCATCAGGCGGGTGACGAGGCCCTGATAGAACTCCTCGCCAACCAGCGGAAAGGCAGCCAGTGCGGCCAGTGCGAGAAGCAGAAAAATCAACAGGGGGCGTGAAGGGGTCATTTCAGGTGACCCTGCCAAAAAGGCCCTGCGGCCGCCACAGTAAGACCAGCGCCATCAGGGCATAAATCACCATGGAAGAAAATTCCGGCACCAACACCTTGCCAAACGTATCGGCAAGGCCGACCAGCATGGCGCCAACGAAAGCACCTTTGACCGAGCCGATGCCGCCGATAACGATAACAACGAAGGAGATGATGAGAATGTAATTTCCCATTCCCGGATACACCGAACTGAGCGGCGCATCGATCATGCCCGAAAATCCGGCCAGGGCCGCGCCCAGGCTGAAGACAACGGCGAAAACACGGCTTATGTTGATCCCCAGCGCCTGCACCATTTCCCGGTTGCTGGCCCCGGCCCGGATCATCATGCCCAGCTTGGTCTTGCCGATAACCACGTACATACCGGCGGCGACAACCATACACACAAGTGAAACGAACAGTCGATAAACGGGGTATTCCTGATTGCCCATGGGAATGGAACCTGACAGGACTTCCGGGATCGGCACACTGTAGAAGTCACTGCCCCAGAGGATTTTCTGCATTTCATTGAGGATCAGGATCAAACCGTAGGTCATCAACACCTGATAAAGGTGGTCACGCTTGTAGAGGACAGAAATCGCCAGTCGCTCGATTGCGTATCCGAAAACAAACATGATCGGGATGCCTGCCATAATGGCGACCAGCAACGAGTCCGTAATGCCAAACAGCCAGAAGCAAATGTAAGCGCCGATCATATAGAACGCGCCATGGGCAAGATTGATGATGCCCATGATACCGAAGATCAGCGTCAGGCCACTGGCAACGAGAAAAAGGGTAAATCCGTACTGGACCCCGTTCAGAACCTGAATAAGAAAAGTAACGAAATCCATAGCGTCGATACGTTCAATTTGTTGAGTAAAAAAGAACCCCGGGCCCAGTCATAACAGACCGCGCACCGGGGTTCGCCTTTTTTTTCAGGCAGAAGCCTTAAGCCATCTTGCAGCCGGCAGCAGGATCTTCCAGTGCTTCGGCGGCAATACCGAGGAGCTTCTGCTGGCCATCAGCAACCTGACGCAGATAGATGTTCTGGATCGGGTTATGGGCCTTCGACATGGCCCACGGACCACGCGGGCTATCAGGCACCTTCGACGTTTCCATCACATTGATGACATCCGCCGTTGCTTCAACGTCGCCGCCAACAGCGGCTGCGGCCTGCAACAGAAGCGATCCGGTGTCATAACCCTGAACCGAGAACACGTTCGCACTTGCGCCAAAGGCGGCTTCGTAATCGGCGCGGAACTTGTGATTTGCCTGGTTATCCAGGTTAGAGGCATAGTGAAGGGTGGTCTTGATGCCGTCAGCGGCGGAACCGGCGGCCTTTTCCACGCCTTCGGTCAGGAAGCCCGGGCCATAGAGCGGAATTTTGTCTTTAAGTCCGGCAGCTTCGTAGTCTTTCAGGAACTTGGTCGCACCACCGCCCGAGAAGAAGGCGAATACGCAATCGGGCTTCAAGGCAGCGATTTCAGACAAGTGGGCCTGGAATTCAACGTTCGGGAACGGCAGCAGAATGTCCTTTACGGATTTACCGCCCGTCGTCGCAAAGCCATCACGACCGGCCGCCATCATCTGGATACCGGCGCCGTATTTCCATGAAATGGTGACGCAGGTCTTATGACCTTCCTTGCCCATCAAGACACCGCCCGGATAGGCAGGCTGCCAGTTGGAGAACGAAGTGCGGAAGATGTTGGGCGCGCACAGCGGACCGGTCACCGCGTTGGAACCGGCATTGGGTACGATCATGATCGGTGTTTTGCGCTGACCCATGATTTTAGCCATAGCCGCAGCAATACCCGAATGAACAGGGCCGACCAGGAAATCAACTTTTTCCTTCTGGATCAGTTTGTTGGTGTTTTGTGGTGCTTTAGGAACCGACATTTCACTATCGACGGCGACATAGTCAATGGGGCGTCCGCCCATTCTGCCACCGGCCTGCTCGATACGCATTTTCATGGCGTTGGTGATCGAGTTTCCAAGCATGGCATAAGTACCTGAATACGGAAGCAAAATACCAACTTTGATCGGCGCCATCGCACCAATGGCAAAACGACTTGGAATAAAGCTGCTGGCTGCAACCAGACCGGTTGTCGCCGCCGCGCCGGCAATAAAATGACGCCTTGATTTGTTATTTTTACTCATCGTTATAGTCTCCCTTTTCATTCTCCCAGTGGGTTTATGGTAGCCTATTATTGTCTTTTCAGCACCCCACGACATGAACCTGGGTAAAATCCTATGCGAAGCGAGGGTTGCTGTCACCTTTTCCGACGATTTATCGCCAAAAACCTTCCTTGTCAATTTCATGAAGCGCCGCCATTTCTTCGGCGCTGGGTGGTGGCGTTTCGACCATTTGTGGCAAAACCTTCAGATTCCAGCCTGTTTTTTCCTGAACCTCCTCGACACTGTGACCCTGGTGAAGCGAGGCCAGATGCATCTCGTTGTCCGGCCCGTAAGGTCTCAGGATGGCCAGGTCAGTAATAATCGCCGAAGGGCCGCCTTTCAGGCCTGCTGTGGCTCTACTGTCACCGCCGTCCAGATATCCAGGCGAGGTCACGAAATCGACTTTTTCTACCAATCGGCGTTGCTCATGGTTGATAATCACCAGCAACCGCTTCGACATCGCGGCAATGTCAGCGGCGCCGCCGGAGCCCGGCAATTTGATCTTTGGATTGTTAAAGTCACCGATATAGGACGTATTGACATTGCCGTACCGGTCAACCTCTGCCCCGCCAATGAACCCGGCATCGACCCGGCCACGCTGCAATTGGCTCATCACCGGGATCAGGCCGGTCGTCCAGGCGGCATTCAACTGGTTTGGCGGGTCGCCCATGGTATAGAGCATATCGGTGGCTGGCGCGTAGCGGGCGACCCCGCACTCAAACAGGCCGACGGCGTCCGGCGCGTGGGTCAACCGCGCGACGCCGTAGGCGGTGATCGGCAGGCGCATTCCGACAAACACCAGCTCACCGTCCTTTATTTCACGGGCCGAAGCGATAATCATCAGTTCCTGAATGGAATAATCAGTCATTGCCTATCCCGCCGCGTAATTGGTTGGGGCGGCCAGGTTTGAACCGGTGATGCGCAGGTCTTCCAGTTGGGAACCCAGTTTTTGACAATACGCTGCGTGATCTTCAACACCCAAAATCCATTCCTGCAGCCATTTATCAAAGCCTTCTACGCTCCGGCTTTCGGCATGATAATCGCCGAAGAACGCATTATCGCGCTTCCAGCAACCGGTTTGCGGCGACGGATGGGCGGCGGCGGGCACATGGCACACGGCGCTCACCAGATAACCCGGCACAAGGACCCTGCTGGGGTCAGAAGCGATGACCCCGGGCTCAACAATTTCATTGGCCAGCACAATGACGTTTTCGGCGGCCAGGGCGGCTTCCTGGACGACCCCCCGGCTACCCCAATGATGGTTATTGCCAAAAACATCGGCGCGTTGAACCACAACAACGGCGACATCAGGCACCAACGGCGGCACCAGGATGACCGGTTCCCTGTCGTCAGAAAAAGGGTTTTCAGCCATCATCATATCCGGGTTGGACTTTGTGATATCGGAACCCAAAATCGAGCGTATGGGTGCGTAAGGCATACCGTAAGCCCCGGCCATCAAGGCCATGGCGATGGAAAAATTTGAATGATCGTGTAGTTTGACCGCCGCTGCGTCGGGATCTTCGAAAGCCCGTCGATAGTTGTGACCAAGACCACCCGAAACATTGCCAACCCAGGCCCCGGTTACCTCATTACAGCATCCGGCACCGATCAGCATATCCGTTGAAGCATCGGATATGGGGGCGATGACGTTCAGGCCCTTGATCCCCTGACGGATAATCTCGTGGGTCGCGGCAAACGGCACATCCGGCTCAAGAACCGCACCCAGAACCACCGAACTGTTCGCGACAACAAAACGGGCGATGGCGTCTTTTAGAGGTAAGATTTTTTTCTTCATCCGCGCAACTTAAAGCGTTGGATTTTGCCGGTCGCCGTTTTCGGCAGGTCTTCGACAAAGTTAAACCAGCGTGGATATTTATACTTGGCAAGCCCGCCCTTGCAGTGGGCCAGCAATTCATCGGACATCGCCTCACCGGCGTCAGTCGCGTCGTTCAGGACAACAAAGGCTTCCGGCTTGATCAGGTTATCCGCGTCGGCGCGACCGACCACTGCGGCTTCCAGCACCTTGGGATGTTCGATCAGCTTGGCCTCGATCTCGAAGGGCGAACACCAGATACCACCAACTTTAAGCATGTCGTCATTGCGGCCGCAGTAGTGGAAGTAGCCGTCTTCATCCAGAATGTAGGTATCACCCGTATCAAGCCAGCCATCGACCATGGTTTCGGCTGTTTTATCCGGATTGTTCCAGTAATATTTGGCCGTCGAACCGCCGCGAATGATCAAACGGCCACTGTCCCCGACCGCACACTCATCCCTGTTCTCATCAATAATCCTGGCCGCGTAACCGGGCACGACACGACCGCTGGTGCCCGGATTAAAATCGCCAAGAATGTTGGAGATAAAAATATGCAAGGCCTCGGTCGAGCCAATACCGTCAAGAATGACGGTGCCGGTCTTTTCCTGCCAGCGACGGAAAATATCGGCTGGCAATGCTTCCCCCGCTGACACACAGGCCCTGAGCGAGGACAGGTCCTTGTCCTCTTTTTCAAGCAGCCTTAATTGCGCCGCATACAGGGTCGGGACGCCGAAATAAACTGTCGGTTTGAATTTTTCGATGACATCGAAGGTACTGTCAGGGGTGGGCGGTCCGGGCAGTAGAACTGTCGATGCACCAAGCCAAAGCGGAAATGTCATGCCATTACCAAGGCCGTAGGCAAAGAACAGCTTGGCCGCCGAAAAACAAACATCGTCCTCGCCGAGGCCCAGCATATTGGCGGCGTAGTGTTCGCTGGTTTCGACCATGTCCCGATGCGCATGGACAGCCCCTTTTGGGGTGCCGGTGGTGCCCGATGAATAGAGCCAGAAACAATCATCATCGGCGCTGGCCGGTGCCGCCTCCAAATCGTCCGACGCATTCACCATCATTTGCGACAATGTGTCCGTCAGGAAGGTCTGCTCTGGTTTGCGAGATGCATTTTCCAGCGCCGGTTCTACTTCGCCTGCAAATTCCGGTGAATAGAGGAGCCCGGCGCAGCCGGAATCCTCAATCATGAACTGATAGTCCTTGGCCCTGAGCAGGGTGTTGATGGGAACAGGAACGATCCCCGCCTTGATAGCACCCCAAAACCCGTAGAAGAATTCCGGGCAGTCCTTGACCATCATCAGCAACCGCTCGCCCTTGCCAATGCCAAGTCCCAGCAACGTGTTCCCGGCCCGGTTAACATTTTCCGCCAATGCGCCGTACGTGACCGTCTCACCTGTGGCACTGCGGATAATGATCTTGTCGGCGCGACCTTGTTCAAGATGACGGTCGATAAAGGACGGCGCCACATTAAACGTCGGCGCGTAAGTTATCGTCGCCGGTGTCGTTGATTTATCTATGGAGACTGTGTGATCACGCATCTCGATGCTCCTTAGTTAAAGCGGACGTATTCGAAATCTCCCGGTTGGCCGTTGATACCCTTGGCGGGCGGGGCGATCCAGGGAGCGTACTTGCCGGGTTCGGTGACCGCCTTCATCAAGGATGTAACATACTCCCGGTCAGCATCGGTTGGCAGCCACTGCCCATGCTGGTGGTCCCAGTCGGCCTCGGTAATGATGCGTCCGTCCGGCGTCGCCTTGACGGTCGAGAACGATCCTATGCCACGATGGAAAGCACGGCTGGGCAAGGTAATTTTAAAATCGATACCGGCCCCGGCGATAATCTTGTTCCACTTGTCGACGCCGCGCTGGCAGTCATGGATATAATCATCACGCAAGCGTTCGTTAACCGCCGTCAGGGCATTTTGATCGGTGAAGATGATCCCTTCCCCCCTGACTTCGGCAACCTGATAAGGATTGTCACCCAGCAAGTGATCGTCGTCGATTTTGGTTTCCTGGTAACGTCCCTTAAGGCCCATGGTGTAGTAGTTGGCGGCGTTGGTGGAAATTTCCTGACCGAACAGGTCGACCGACACACTGAAATGGAAATTGACGTATTTCTGAATCGTCTCAAGGTCGATGCCGCCATGTTTCCTGACATCGTCAGTCTTGTATTCAGTCATCAACTGGCAGGCCCGGGCAATAACACGACCGACGCCGGTTTCGCCGACAAACATATGATGGGCTTCTTCTGTGAGCATAAAACGACAGGTTCGCGATAGCGGATCGAAACCGGATTCCGCCAGTGAGGCGAGCTGATATTTTCCATCCCGGTCGGTAAAGTATGTGAACATGAAAAACGACAACCAGTCCGGCGTCTTTTCGTTAAAGGCTTCAAGAATGCGCGGCTTGTCGGCATCACCGGAATGGCGTTCCAGCATGGCCTCCGCTTCCTCGCGACCATCGCGGCCAAAATGGGCGTGTAGAAGATAGACCATGGCCCACAGGTGACGGCCTTCCTCGACGTTGACCTGAAACAAATTGCGCAGGTCATAAAGCGACGGACAGGTCAGGCCAAGATGGCGCTGCTGTTCAACCGAAGCCGGTTCCGTATCGCCCTGCGTGACAATCAGGCGGCGCAGTTCGGAACGGTATTCACCGGGAATTTCCTGCCAAGCCGGTTCACCCTTGTGGGCACCAAAATTAATCAGACGGCCTTCTTCGGCAGGCGCCAGAAAAATGCCCCACCGGTATTCAGGCATTTTGACATACCCGTAATTGGCCCAGCCGCCGGGTTCCACACTGATCGCCGTGCGCAGGAAGACATCCATGTTCTGGCTTTCTTCAGGGCCCAGTTCAGCCCACCATTTCTGATAGCCCGGTTGCCATTTCTCGAGCGCCCGTTGCAAGCGGCGATCGTCATTCAGGTTGACGTTGTTCGGGATCTTTTCCTGATAATCAATACTCATCAAATTTCTCTTTCAGCCTTGCTATACGCGCTTGTTGTCGAAGGACGCCTTCAAACCGGTTCCAAAGCGCTTCAACGCGCCTTCTTCGCCAACCGCATTGGGGCGTTGGAATATCCAGTTCTGCCAGGCGCTCAAGCGTCCAAAAATTTTAGTCTCCAGGGTTTCGGGACCGGCAAAACGCAGGCTTGCCTCCATACCAGTCAGGGAGTCGGGCGAGAAGCTGGCCCGCTCTTCGATGGCGATACGGACCTCGTCTTGCCAGTCGATATCGTCAGGGATAAACGTCACCAGACCCATTTCCTCGGCTGCTTCGGCATCCAGATCCTTACCGCTTTCTTTACCCAGTGCGGCGAGTGCCTGTTCCTCGCCAAGGAAGCGGGTTTGAAGGCGGGTCAGGCCGTTGCACATGGGAAAAGGACCAAAATTCATGGCTCCCGGTCGCACCGTCGCAGGGGCCCGGTTGTCACCTTCAAAAACACCGTCGAGCATGAAACTGCGATCGGCGACAAGCAGCAATTCCATCAGGGTTCCGCTAAAGCAGCTTCCCGGTTCAACCAGTGTAATAAGACTGCGCGAGGTTACGTCGATGCGTTTGAACACCCGTTTCAGATACAGCGTGATTTCACGGACCAGCCAGTCGCCGGCATGATCCATGAGCGCCCTGTCGGCGGCATCGACCATATCGGCATCGCCACTGGTGGTGAAAACCCAGGTGCCGATTTCAGCCTCGTTGGTGCGCAAGTGTAGAATTGCGTCATCAAGTTCACGGGCCAGTGCCAGCGGCCAAAAATCAACACCCTGGGCGTGAATGCCTGGCAGATCCGAAGGCGGCGCAACCAATGGCGCCGAAACGTTGATCATCGCCACCTTGTCGTCACGGATGATCTGGATGCTGACATTGTCATAGGTGATGGCGTCTGCATTGATTTTGCGGTTCGGGGCTGTCAGTTCAATGCCCTTGGCATTTTCCGGGCGGTCTGATTTTTCAGCATATTCCAGGGCCCGCTTGCGGGTGGCTTCTTCAAGGCCGGAACGCGGCACGATTTCATCGACCAGCTTCCACTGTACCGAGCGTTTGCCCTTGACCCCTTCGGTCAGGGTGCAGAAGAAATCCGCATGATCGCGACGCACCATGCGTTTGTCGACAACCCGGGTCAGACCGCCGGTTCCCGGCAGCACCGCCAGCAACGGCACTTCGGGCAGGGAAACCGCACTTGAGCCGTCATCAATGAGAATAATATGATCCGCCGCCAGCGCCAGTTCGTAACCGCCACCG
>JACKQG010001226.1_pt1 | contig 36041 bp, 6 predicted proteins | sample 8237621 | NCBI WGS metagenome assembly JACKQG01 (sample SAMN15677084, study PRJNA649215) | marine metagenome | biome: marine; feature: Black Sea; material: saline water; isolation source: suspended particulate matter (SPM) from the Black Sea western gyre | collected 2013-06-09/2013-06-10 | depth...
TCAAACTGATAACCTTCCGGGTTAGGCCCGGGCCCGGTGATTTCCGCAATTTTGTAAGGGCCGAGGGGGTTTTTCGAAACGGCTCGCCCCCCCTCGGACTGGTGCAAGGCCATGTGGCCTTTGGGGGATTCTTCCCGCCAGCGGCAGACGAGCAGGTGATAGGTCTGATCGTTCCCTTGAACGATGTTCCCGCCCCAATAAGACCATTCGGCTTCTTCGATGCCGTTCAGCACATCTCGCGGCTTGACCGCATCCACACCCCATGTGTCGCCTGTGCGCGGGCCAAGCAGCGGCATCGGTTCAAAGCGATCCATGAAACGGCCGCCGAAAGCCAGGTCTTTCCAGGCGGCTGGCCGCACAACATCTTCGTGTTGTGCATGCACCGTAGTTATTAGTCCGGCTGAAAGACTCAGCGCGAGCAGGGCCTTCTTCAAAGTGTTGGTGGACATTCCAGTGCGTTCCTTTCTTAATCTCTGCTGCCTGTCATCTGTTTATTCGGCATACGAAAGTCGAGGCGAATGCACGCACTTGTTTCACACGGACCTTGAGGTCATAGTATCGGAGTAGCGTCGTGCCCGAAAGGGCCACGCCGCTGACGATCTTCTTTCGGAATACTCACCGCCGCGAAACTTCGATTTGTCCGCTGTCACTGCTATGTCGCCGTCGAGAATAATCTGTTCGTATGTGGTTGTTGCGAGCGTTGCGGCGGCGATCGGTTCGCCGGTCATGGCCGGGCGGATTGTGAACGGTGATTTCGAAGCGGTCACCGGGGGAGAATTGGATTCGTGGACGTCCAGTCCTGGTTCGGGGGTCGCTTCCGCGTCGGTGGCACCTACCGTTGTTGGCGGGAAACACAGCGCGAAGTTGGCGGCTGGTGGCGGCCTTCTTTGGCAGACGGTCAGTACCGACGGCATTCGTCACTTCGCAATAGAGATGGACTTCGCCGTATTGGACACCGCTTCGACGGACGTCAGATCGTTCAGTGTGGTTACGTATTCGACGGCGGGCGGCTCCCACAACGGGTCCGACAATATCGACAGCATTCGCGTCTATACGACCGCTGCCAATCGGCAGGAAATCCAGATCTACGACAAGGGTGGGTTTCAGAACACCGGCCTGTTCGCCAAGGCAACTGCCGACATCAAGGGAGACCTGCGATTTGATGACGGCGAGACTCCGGTGGTCAACCACTTGAAGATCGTTGGAACAGGGTATGGTACCGCGAGTCAGGCCGTGACGATTACGCTTACCGGTGGCGAGAAGTCGGGGTCGTACAAGCGCCGTCTCTGCTATGTCGGTACAAACTCGGCGGTGAAGGACGTCGGTCTCTACTCGGCAGGGTCCGCCGCCGACTATCTGGTCGACAACTTGTCTATCGAGCCCCAGCCGGCGCCGCCTCCCGGCCCCGACCTTGCCAAAGAGGCCCTGAGATTGATGGGCGGCGCCGAGGAAATTGTCTTCGTCGAGCGTGCTCTCTATTCAGACGGCCATTACTACGCCAACTTTGGCGGATGGTCGGACGATCCAGACAAGTTCCTGTATCCCCCGGACGGATCGCGGCTCTTGAAGCTCAACCTGCGAACCAAGCAACTCACCGTGCTGTTGGACGTCCCCAAGGGCAACATCCGCGACCCGCGCGTGCATTACGACGGCGGTAAGATCCTGTTCGCATATCGTAAAGGCGGCACGCGGCACTACAACCTGTACGAGATCAACACGGACGGAACCGGACTCAGACAATTGACTTCTGGAGACTGGGACGACACGGATCCAGCCTATTTGCCTGACGGCGGTATCGTCTTCGTATCGAGCCGGGGCCGCCGGTTCATCCCCTGCAATCACGTGCAGGCAGCGATCCTCTACCGGATGGACGCAGACGGCGGCAACCTGCTGTGCCTTTCGGCCAACAGCGTCCGTGACGACCGGCCGGCGGTGCTGCCGGACGGCCGAGTGATCTACACGCGGTGGGAATATGTGGACAGCGCGATCGGGTCGTTCCGCGACTTGTGGGTCATGAACCCCGATGGCACGGGCCAGATGATTCTGTTCGGCGGCACGGTACGGCCGCCGGAACTTGTCTTCTCCAAGTGCGACGCTCTGCCGATCCCAGGCACGAACGGCAAGGTCGTGTCGGTGTTTTCACCGCCGGTCGGAACGCGTGAAAACGCCGGTAACGTGATGGTCGTCGATCTCAGAGCCGGGCCGGATGAAGCCACGGCAGCCAGACAGATCAGCCCCGAGAGAGACTTGCGGTATTACTATTTCTGGCCATCGGGTATCCCGTGGTTTGGCGGCGGGCGGACCGGGTTCCGAGATCCCTACCCGCTGTCCGAAGACTGCTTCCTGGTCACAGAGGACAAAAGTCTGCTGATCTTGGATGGAAACGGGATGGTCCAGGAGTTTTACCGCGCGGATAAAATGGTCCACGATCCGCGGGTAATCCGCCCGCGGCCGCGCGAACGGGTGACCCCCTCTCGCATCGAACTCCAGAAGACCACCGGGCGAATGGTCCTGGCCGATGTCTACCATGGACGCGGCAAAGAGGCAGAGGGAATCGAGCCCGGGGCTATCAAGCAACTGCTGGTGCTCGAGGATCTGCCCAAGCCGATCAGCTATTACTCCCTGCCGGGCCTCATCAGTATGGACGGCACGCACACGCTGCGCCGGGTTTTGGGCACGGTTCCGGTGGAAGCTGATGGGTCGGCCTCGTTCGAGGTTCCTGCCCTTCGTGCACTGTACTTCGTGGCACTCGATGAAAAGGGCTTGGCGATCAAACGGATGCAGAGCTACACGATGGTGATGCCAGGCGAAGCCCAAGGGTGCGTGGGCTGCCACGAGCCCCGTACGCAGAACATCAGTCCGACGGGTGACCACAACACCCTAATGGCCATGGCGCGTCCGCCTAGCCCAATCGAGCCGGTCCCCGGCGTTGCGGACGTGTTTGACTACCCGCGTGACATCCAGCCCATCTGGGATCGACACTGCGTCACCTGCCACAGCGCCGAGAAGCCGGAAGGACGTGTGGTCCTGACGGGCGATCGCAACGAGTGGTTCACGCAAAGCTACTACGCGCTGTTCGCCTACAACCAGATCAGCGACATGTTTGGGCGATACAATACCGAGTTCCGAAATCACCAGCCCTATGGTTTCGGCACCGGTGCCAGTCCGCTGATGAACAAGATCGACGGCAGCCATTACGAGGTGAAACTGACGAAACAGGAATATGATACGGTGCGCTTGTGGATCGAGGCGAGCGCCTACTTCACGGGGACGTACGCAGTGTACAACCACAGCGAAAACGCGGTTGCCGGCGCGCTGGCAAACAACGCCAAAGTCGAAATCGGGAAGCCGCTCGACGGGATCGTCTACAACCGTTGCCTTTGGTGCCACGACTCGGCCGCGACGATCGGGCGGCGCGTCCGAAAAGGCAGGGTGAACGCACCCAAGCACTGCTGGAATCTGTACAATCTCTCGTTTCCGGAGAAGTCGATGATCCTCCGTGCACCGCTGGCCAAAGAGGCAGGCGGGTACGGATGGTGTAAAGATCAGTACGGCCAGACCGTCGTCTTCCGCGACACGCAAGACCCCGATTACCAAGCCATCCTGCGAGCCATCCGGGCGGCCAAGGCGCGGCAGGAAAAGGCCGGACGTTACGACATGCCGGGCTTCCGTCCCAACGAGCACTATGTCCGCTGGATGAAACGCTTCGGCGTTCTGCCCGAGAACTTCGATCTAGCCAAAGATCCCATCAACCCATACGAGACGGACAGAGCATACTGGCGTTCGCTGTGGCATCAGCCCGCCATCGCCGGCGCCTCCGCAAGCGGAGAATCGGGAGAATAATCTGACTGGTTGCGATTGCCCCGAAGTAACACTGGGAAGGAAGACCGCATCCAATGAAAAACTCGGTACGGCAAGCCGTTTGGCTCCAATCTCCGCTCTCTTCAGAGAAGCGAGACGTCTGCTCACTCGCCTTCAAATCGGTAGCCGACGTTTCGGATCGTCCTGATTAACGTTGCCCGCTTTGGGTCGGGCTCGATCTTGTTCCTCAGTGTGTTGATGAAGCGGTCCACGCTCCGCGTAGTGACCAACAGGTCGTCGCCCCAGACGGATCGGAGGATCTCGTCCCGCGTCAGCGCGCGGCCGGGATGGCGCGCGAACAAGGCGAGCAGGTCGAACTCTTTGGGCGTAAGCGGAACTTCGGCTCCGTCGCGGACCAATCTGCGCGAGGCCATATGCAGCTCGCACCGTCCGAAACGATAAGCCTCCGGTTCCTTCTGGCGGCGGCGGCGCAGAAACGCCTCGGCACGCGCCAGCAGCTCTTTGGTGCTGAACGGCTTGGTCACGTAGTCGTCCGCTCCGAGATTGAGCCCCAGCACGATGTCCGATTCCTGCCCCTTGGCGGTCAGCATGATGATCGGCATGTCGAGGCCCTCTTGGCGGACGCGGCGGCAGATCTCGTAACCGTTGATCCCTGGCAGCATGATATCCAGAACAATCAAGTCGACCGTCCCGGCAAGCGCCGCGTGAAGACCTCGTTCCCCGTCGTCGGCGGTCTTCACGGCAAATCCGGTGTACTCGAAGTTGTCTTTCAGAACGCGCAACATCGTCGGGTCGTCTTCGATGATCAAAATCGTTTCCGTTGCCATCGTGTCAACCGGTCCTTTCGTTGCCGTTGGCCGCGACTGCTTCGCAAGCGGGCAGCGTAACCGTGAACGTGCTACCCCGACCCGGCTGACTCGACACGCTGACCGAGCCCGCGTGGGCCGTGACAATGAACTGCACGATGCTCAGCCCCAGCCCACAACCGCCGGTCTGGCGGGCAAGGCTCTGATCGACCTGGTAGAAACGATCGAACACTTTCTTGGCGGCTCGGCGAGAGAGCCCCACGCCATTGTCCTGCACCTCGATACGGACCACGTTGCCTTCGGCCGATGCTTGAAGGACCACGCGCTTCTCGCCGGGCGTATACTTGTGGGCGTTATCCAAGAGATCGACCAGGACCGTGGTCAGGGCATCGGCGTCGCCGATGATATCGGGCAGCCCGGCGGGCACGTCCACCTGCAACCGGCCGCCGCAGGCATCGAATTTCTCCCGGACGGCGCTCACCGCCGCAGCCACGATCTTTTCAACCTCCACCTCCGCGAGTTCGAAGGTTTGCTTGTTGCGCTCCATTCGCGAGAAGGCCAGGAAATTGTCGATCAGGCGACTCAAACGTTCGTTTTCCTTGGCGGCAAGCTGGAGGTATTCGCGGTGTTGCTCTTCGTCATGGTAGCGGCCCTCCAGCAAGGTATCGATCAGGGCGCGAATGGACGAGAGCGGTGTCTTCAGCTCGTGCGACACGGTGGCGATCAGGTCGTTGCGAAGCCGGGTGACCCGGATTTGCCCGCCCACGTAGCGGGCAACCAGGCCGGCCAGGGCCACCATCGCCAGCACCACCACGACTCCGCTGTACAGGTACATGGCGCTCCGGCTGTCCGCCGACGCCGCAAAGGGATCGGGGTCGTCGAGCCACAAGGCCAACTGCCAATCGGGAAGGTACTGTCCCGCAGGACCGGCGAGAAAAGAAGCGTCCTCCGACGGTCCGGCATCGCGCGCAAGCAGCTTGACAGTCACATCGGGCACGGCCAGCCCGCTCTCGATCAGCGACTCCATCTCTCGGAAGATTCGCTGCTGGTTGAAAAGAGCGACCACGGCCAGCGGTTTGTCCGCGGGTACGAGTTCCCACACGTCGTCCAGCCCGCTGGGGCGGAGGTGGCCGGTTCGTAGTGCCGCCTTCAGGCGGTCTCTCGCGGCACCCTCCTTTTCACCACCGCCTGAAGGCGGCACTACAAACCCGTTTGTGCGTCGGCTCTCCAGATAGTCCGCAGCGAGGACCTCGGCCTGGAGCGTCGGGAACTCCGGGCATTGGGGTGCAATCTCGGACAACTGCTGCATCAAGAAGCGGCGCTGGCCGGCCGGCAGCAGCGGATCGCCGTAATCCTCGAGCCGAGCCACAAGTGCCTTGAGTATTCGCTGATACTCATCCGCCGCGGGCTCGGCCAGCAACTCCAGCGCCCGCAGTTGCGCGTCGGGCAAGATGAAGTTGCCCCGCGGGTCGGTCGCATCACGATAGTTGGCCCCGGCCAGCTCTTCGGTCAGAATCTCCACAGCGGCCGGTTTCTGGCCGGTTTTGACCAGGCAACGCGCTCGGGCCCGCAGCGCACGAGCTGCCGTGTGGGCGTCGGAGGACTCGCCTGCGAGGGTTTGGTACGCATCGGCCGCGGCCTGGTGGTCCTGCTCCCGGTACTCCAGGGCCCACGCCCGACTCCATTCGGGCGACCCGCTGGGTTGGTCGGAGATATCAGGGCTCGGATCGACCGGGTACGCCACTTGCCCCGAGGCGTCGTAGACGATCACGCTGTCGGCGACCCGCGAGCGGACCAGCTCGGCGAAGATCTCCGCGCCCGGCCTGTCGGGGTCTACCGACGCGAGCGTGGTTTCCTTGTCCCTCCAGTAGTCGTCCAGCCGCCGCCGCAGTGAATCGAGTTGGCCCTGGTAGACGGCCGTCAGCCGCCCGCGCACAGCCAGTTGTTCGTTGCGCATGGCCTCGGTCATGAACCAAAGCACACACGCCGCCGGCACCGCGACCGCCACCACCAGCAGCAGCACAAGCGGCCACGCACTCTGGCTGTGCCCTGACCATTTTTTGGGCAATCGGTCTACCACAGTTTCAGATCCTGTTGGCTAGTTGGACGGCGCCGTATAGCTCCAGCCAGTAAGGCCTGAGTGCTAACAACAGGGCCGTTTACGGCCCTTCTCCGTAGCGGTCATAGGCCCGGCGTTTACGCCGGGTGTGGGGAGGCCGCCGATCATTTCGAGCCCCGTCTACGGGGCTTCTCGCCGGACGGCTTGAGCTGTCGGATGCGAGGCTCAAGCCAAACACCGGGAAGCCCCGTGAACGGGGCTCAGCACATCGTTTGTCCCTTGCGTAACCCGCCGTCAACGGCGGGCCTACTACCGTTGACGTGGAAAGCCCGGTAAACCGGGCTGCGTGGGCGGACCGCAGGTCTGCCGGATACGGGGGAGACCTCCGGTCACGGTCTCGGCGGGGTCAGGAGACCCGCGCCGAGCGCATCGACTCGCACCGAGCGCGCCCTCACGACTTTCTCACACTCGCTCCCGACTGTCCATAGCAGGTCTTCCAACAAAAGCCGGCCTGCCGTACCACGGCATCCGCGACGGGTTGAGATTGCGGCTTTCTACGCCGAAGGCGTTTCACTCCGAAGCCCAGGGTCAGCGGCGAAGCCGCGCCACCCTGGGACGGCAAAACACATCGGCCTCACGAACGCTGAAAGCGTTCCACGATGCCGTTTGTGCAACGCCTTCAGCGTTGACGTTCCAATGCCATTGGCAACCCAGGGTGCGCCGCCGCGCGGCGACCCTGGGCTGTGGAATCGAACTGCGTTGCAGTTCCAGTTACGGTTGCTCTCTTGGGGTTTCTCTCAAGGCATCTGTTCCGTAGGTGGCTACTGATCTGCTCCGTCTACAGCAGGTCGTCCTCCAAGAGCTGAATGATCAGCGAAGCCTCCGCGATCAGCGTGTCGGCATCGTCCTCGGAGATTTTCTTGCCACGCTGAGCCTCGACTTGATTGATGAAGGCGTCGAGCTTGCCGAGGGCGGCGTGGTCGTTGTTCGGGTTGCCGTCATCGAGTTTCTCGAGGGCGCCGTCCAGTTTCGCAACCAGGCTGTTTTCGGTTCCGTGGGAGAGGCTCAGATCGAGCACAGTCTCAATCAGCCCCTGCGCACGTACAGCCGGATCGGCAAGCACGGTTGTATCCAGTACTGCGGCAAAATCTCCTCCATTGATGAAGTTGCCCGCCAGGTCCGTGATCCCGGGTGTCCCATCGGAGATGGCGTCGTCGCCATCCAGTTCCAACCGGTAGAAATCCGTGAACAGCAGGTCGACGGTCCGCAGCATGATACGATCTGCGGCCGGGTCGTACGCGATCGAGTCGATGGCCATTTCCGACTCGTCGCCATCGTCGAATGGGTCGCCGTTGCCGTCGGCGTCGCCGTTGGCAGCAGTCACTTTGTAGTTACCCGGCTGCGTAGCCCCGGCGTCGTCCAAATCGTCATCGTTAAGCTGCACGATGAGACTGTTGAGGTCCTCACCAACGTCGACGCCCAGAACCCCGGGTGGAGTCGTGTCGACACCCGGTGCCCCGGTCAGGAACGGCTCTGCATCGACGTTGCCGATGATGGTGTCGCCGGTGCCGATCGGATAGGGGCCGTCCGGTGATCCCCAGTAGTTGTTCTCCGCGTTGACCCAGGCCTCGGCGGAATTACTCACGCCGGCGCTCAGGTTGCCTTCGATATGGTTCTCGTTGACCGCGATGCCGTCGGCTCCCCACGCGACCTGGACACCGACCGTGTTGTTCAAGATCGAGCTGGACTCGACTCGGTGATTGGTGCCCCTGATGCGCAAGCCGGTCTCGTTGTCGGAGAATGTGCTCCACGCGAAGCTGTCGCCCTCCGAATTGGCGGAGATGTCGACGCCGATCACCCGGTTGGTGGCGGTGACGTGCTCGATCGTATTGTTGGAGCTGTGTCCCATATACACGCCATTACCCGAGGGAGCTGCCCCGCTCCAGGACAGATCCAGTCCAGAAATCAGCGAGTTGGTGACCCCAGTCAGCCCCAGCGCGATCCCCGGCACCGTACCCAATTGACTGAAAAGGTCGATGGACAACGAGGAAAGGGTAATCCCATCCATGTAGAGCAGCCCCAACCCGTCGGCAACATTGGTGATGTCATTGCCGGCCACTTCCACCTGCGTGTCGTAAGCGATCCGCATGAAAAAACCCTGCGAATCGGACAGATTGTTGTTCAGGTACCGGTTGCCCAATCCCCTGTTACCTGCGGCGTCGATGGCGTACCAGGAACCAGACAGATCGTTCTGTTGGATTGTGTTCCCGCTGGCGTCGTCCCAGAGGGCAATCGCTGCGTTGGGATAGCCGGATGCACCGGAAAGGTCGTTATGCTGGATTGTGTTGCCGTCGGAATCTCCCCTGAGGTAGATTCCGCGGGCCCGGTTGGTGGCGGTGACGTACTCGATCGTATTGTTGGAGCTGTGTCCCATATACACGCCATTACCCGAGGGAGCTGCCCCGCTCGTCCAAGATACGTCCAAGTTGGAGAGAAGATTTCCGCCGCTGGCGTCTAAGTAAATGCCAGCCCCCGGGAAACTGCGGAGCACGAGTGCCTGCACGGTGCTCGCGCCGGCCGTGATGGTCAGGCCGTTGCCGCCGGCCACGCTGCCGTCGACTTCCACCAGCGGAGTGCCCGCGAACTCGGGCTGGGTGGTGCCGTCGATGGTCACCGGGTCGGTGATCGTCGGCAGAGTGGTAAGCAGTTGGATCGTCTGTGCTCCGCCGCCGATGTCGAAGTCGATGATGTCCGGGCCCGTGTTCGCGTTGGCGTCGACGATGGCCTGCCTGAACGAGCCGGCTCCTGCGTCATCGGTGTTCAGCACCGTGAACGTTGTCAAAAGCGTACGATCCTCCAGCGATTCGCAGCACAAGCGGCGTGCCGCCGGCCTTGTCCGCGCGCCGGCACGCCTGGCGGCGCGGGTTTTGAATCGAGGTTTCAGGTTGGAAGGCAGCGAGAACATAATTGGGTCCTCCTGGTCGAGGTGGGTCTGCGTTAGAATAAAATGACCGCGTTGGCCGGCGCGCAGACCGAGCGCCGGGCGAGCGGCTGGGCCGGTGAGTGTTTGGCTTGGCGGCTAGGGCTCACCGGCCGCTTCTTTGTCAGTTGTGGCCTAGTGCTCCACGTAGAGCATCGGTGTCCCGCTCCAACCTCCGTCCAAGGACTGGGCAGTTCTCCGTCCCGACCCGCTGATCATCAGCGCCAGAGAGTTGCCTTTCTTCCAATCGGGCTGGTTGACGACTTCCTGGATCAGCGAGGACAGATCGGGCGTGCGCTGTTTCTCCGACCGTTCGCCTCCCACGGTCCACGGCTCGGGAGACCACCCGACCGAGGCGGCCGTCTTTCGGCGGGAGGTAATATTGTGCTTGACCTCGGCAAACGGCTCGGCATTGGCAGCCAGTTCCGCGTGCAACACCAAATCGGTCTTCTCGGAACCGGGGTCTTCCGGATAGGCCGCGAACTGTAGGTACGCCCCCTTGATTCGGGCTCCTTGGGGAACGGGAATATCCCGGAAGTGGACGCCGACAACCTGATCACCTCTCTTGTTATCGTGGATCAACTCCAGATCGGAGCTGTCCAGGTACATCTCTCCATCGCCGTATTCTTCCGCGTCGTCATGACCCTCGTAAGTGAACCTCAGCTTCGGCAGTTCGGCCAGGAACTCTCTGGCCGTTTCGTCGTCGGGATGCTCCTTGAGGTGGGTCTTGAGGAGCTTCGCCAGAGCGGCCTCATCTCCCTCGGCGTATCTCAGAAGACAGAGGAACCTCTGCGTATCGTACCGCTGGGCCCAGGTGTCGGGCTCCGTCTCCATGGTTGCCTTCAAGTGGTTCAAGAGTTCGGCCCCTGCTCGGGGAGACTCCTCCCAGTAGTGCTCCGCTTCATAGATGTCGCCACCGTAACTCAAGAACATCCGCTGACTGTGATGTCGGCACTGAACGATGGGCACCACTGGGCCGAAATACTCCAGTTGCAGTTTCCTTGCATCCTTCCAGGTCATGCCTTCTCGAGCCGGAAAGTCCACCGGCAGCGCTACGTCGAGCCCTGACGCTCTCTGCGTCCCGAGGTTAAACATATAGCTGTAGCCGCACCGCGTCTCAGGGTCTTCTGCTCCCGCAAGCGGTCTTCCGCCGCTCTGGTCGGCCGGGCAAAGAAGCACCGTGGTATCCTGAAGGTAATTCGGAAACAAGCCGGCGAGCCCATCGGGGACGTCGACGTGGTCGTTCTTGTACTGTTCGATCGCCCGACCTATTCTTCTCAGATTCGCGGTACACATCTCCTTGGCGAATTCGTCCGAGGCGAACATCTGGAGCATTCGGACCCGCCCTCGGCCGTGCGACGTCACATCAGTCGCGGTGAAGGCGATCTGCCGGCCGTCGGGACGGACCCGTAATCGGTCAATGCTATGGCCGAGCCCCAAGGGCAACACGTCGAGAAGCTCGGGTTCTCCCCCGTCGGCCGCGACTCGCCACAACTCAAACCTCTTTGAGCCTTCATAGACATTCATATAGCCCCTGCCCGTTCGTCTGACTTTCACCAAGAGCAGGGAACGACTGTCGGGCGTCCAAGCCAAGGTTCGACGATCGAATCCCTCCCCCAGCCTAAGCAACTCGTGGGGCTCGCCGCCCGCGGTCGAGAGAATCACAACCGATGTGTTGTTCCCGATCACCACATGTTGTCCATCCGGCGAGGCGGCGTAGATGACAGCCCCCGTCATTCCGTCCGGGTTTCGATAGATTTCCCTCTCTTCGCTCGTATCGACGTCTCGGGCGACAACCCGGCATCCCATCAACTGCCGTCCGCTGGGGGCTTTCGGATCGAAGTGGACGCGAGCGAAGAACAGCGTCTTTCCGTCGGGGGATAATTCCCCCCAGCCAAGATAGTCACCCTCGGTAGAGATACGCTCTCCCAGTAACTGCCAATCGGTCGCGGTTTGAGCCTCTTCAGGAACCATCGGATTGAGTTTGCCAGTGTCGACGTCAACTCGATAAACGCAGTGGCCGAGTGTTTCCGTCCAACCGAGAACCAGAATGGCCCGCCCGTCGGGAGCCCAACGCAGCCACGGACCAGATCCCTTATCACTCAACTTCGGTAAGAGCGCAACCTCACGCTCCTGGCCGCTTTCCAGCGACCGAATCACGATGTTGCCAGGGCCGTACCGCCGTCCCTCCGGCGTTTTTTCAAACGCCGGTGCGACGAAATAGGCCAGGTGCTTTCCGTCGCGCGAGAAGGCGGGAGATATGGCCCTTTCTCTGCCGTCGCCCGGTTTCGAGACTCGTTTCGGGGCGCCCGTTAGTTTCCCGGTCTCCGGATCGATGGCGGCGAGATAGACATGATTGATCGGCTCAAGCGGGGGTCGTTGCTTGTAGTAGAAGGCCCAGCCGCCGGTGGGTGTTCGTACGGGCCCGCGAGTATTCCAGGATATGCCCTCCTTCACCAACCGGGGAACACCCACGGGCTTTCCGTCGACGATCCGAATCGCCCAGGCATCCCAGCCTTCGCCCCGGCGGTCGCTGCGAAACAGCAGAGTCTCGCCGTCCGGCAGCCAGCAGAGTACGTCGTCGTGGGCCGGGCTCTCGACGGCGAGGATTTCCGGGCCGCCATCCAGCGGTATCAGATATATGTCCTCTCGACCGGATTTCTTGCTTAGTAGCCGGCCGTAGACAACGTAGCGGCCGTCCGGGGAGAAGCGTGGCCTGGGGTGGCCGTTTTCCTCTGGAGTGAACGTCTTGAGTATCCTGGTCGACCCATCCTCGACCGAGAAGATGGCAATGTGAGCCGTACCGTGGGTCAACCCAACACCGTCCCGATCGTAGAACATGGCCACGAGGTGTTTGCCGTCTGGAGACCATTCTCGGACTTCGTAATACTGTTTCTCGTCATTTGCATGGAGGAGACGGTCCCCGCTGCCGTCGATTCGCATGATCCGCAAACCGCCGGGCGGTTTCGGATTTCTCCATCTGTAGGCCACCCACTGGCTGTCGGGAGAGATCAACCCCCACCCCGCGTGACCCGGCTTTCCTTCGGTCAAACACCGGTCTTCCCCGGTCGTCAAATCGCGGAGCATCACGTGGCCGATTTCAGGATCGTGGAAAGTGCAGTATCGTCCGTCCCGGGAGATGTCGAACCGGTCAAGCCCATCCAAACCGGAAAAGGTCCAAACTTCCTGGAGCTGTATTCCCGTCGGCTCTTCGGACTCCGGGGCATGGCCCAGGGCGGCCAGTTGCCCGCGGGCCTGTTCGAGAAGCTTCGTTTGCCCGGGAAAGTCTTTGATCAGCTCCTGGAACGTCCCGACCGCCTTTTCCTCTTCTCCCTTCTTCACATGGCACATGCCCAGCCGGAACTTGGCCTGGGCCACGTGCGGCCGATTGGCCTTCTCGTTAGCGACGATCCCTTGGTAGATCTTCATCGCCGCCTCCAAATCGCCGACCGTCTCCTCCTGGAAGATGCCCTTGCGCAACAGCACCCCCACCGATTCCGCCCCCGCCGCCACTGCTGCGGCGCCCAGCCCGACCATCAAGACAAGCACGGCAAAACGTTTCGACCACATGGCATCCACCTCCATCGAAAAGGTACCGCAACCAGCCCACCGCCTGAAGCCATCCTACAAAACGAATGTTACCGTTTTGTCACCGTTTGATACGCTTTTCGTTCTTTTTTCGTCGGTGACCAAGGGTCTGCGACCACTCCCGCTCGGGCATACCGCCAGAAGGAACCGAAGACGTACAGCCCCTCGTAGATGACAGGTGGTCTGGTCACAAGCGGTAGCCGAGTGCTTGCATCAAGAGAACGGCTCTGGCTGCATCCTGTGGTTGGTTGTGGCATAATCCGTCGATAGGAAGCAACTGATTCAAGCGAGGAGTGTTGGCGAATGAGCCTGATACGAACAACGATTCGTCTCGCTACGGTTTGTTGGCTCGTCCCTGCTGCCGCAATTGCCGCAGGGCAAGACGCCGCGGCCAGTCGCGAGGGCTTGGTGGTGAGTTGGGAAATGCAGAGGTCACCCAACCTGGCAGAGACTCGCCAATTGGCGGACGACAGCGGCCTGGAAAACCACGGTTCGCTTCTGGGTGATGCGAGGCGTGAGACAGATCCTGCGCGTATCGAGTTTGGCGGGAAAGGCGCGGTCGTCGCCGCCAGGTCGATTCGTCCGGAGCGGCTCACGCTCGAAGCCGTCTTTCGCGTCGATCATACGCGAGGCCCGCTTCAACTGATCGTCACCACGCACCCGCCGAAGGTCCGAAAGGCGACCAACATGGTTCCTGGAAACGCTCGGCAGTGGTTCCTGCAGATTCGTGGCGAGCCACCACAACAGGATGGTTATCTCGGGTTTCTCGAGTTCGGCATTTTTGGTGAAGATGGCCGGTGGCATTCACTCATGTCGGAAACACGCATTGCCAAGGGATGGCACCACGTGATCGGCACTTTCGATGGCAAACGAGTGCGATTCGTTCTGGACGGCCAGGAGCAGATGCGAACGCGATCCGGTCGGAACGGCAGCTACGAAGGACGAATCAACAAGCCGCCGGACGCGTTGATCAACCTGCCTGCCATCGGGTCGAATTCGCTCAGGAATTTCAATGGCCTCGAAGGGGCCATCGCGTTGGCTCGGCTTTATGACCGAGCGTTGAACGACGACGAGATTGGACGAAACTTCGCATACGCCAAGACCATCGTCCCCGATTTGGCGACGCAGACCACACGGATCAGACCCACGAAGCCGCCATTCAAGGTGCTGTACAGCAACGACTTCACGAATACGAACATCATCACGCCTTGGCACAAGAAGGGCGAACCGTTTCATCCGGACCATTTGCGCGCTTCGGTGCGCGAGGCGGAAGGGACGAGCGTCCATATGCTGCAACCGGCGCATGGTGCCGTGCCGTGGTGGCCGAGCAAGCTGTATACGCTGAGTGAGCATCACGCATGGTGGGCGAAGAATTTCGGCATCGATCCAGACAAGCTGCGCTATCCGGGCGTGCACCAGTATGTCCTCGACGGCGGTGATCCGTTCAATGACTTCGTCGGCGAGTGCCACGAAGCCGGTCAAACGCCATTCATCTCGATGCGGCTGAACGACACGCACCATCTTCACCACGCCGAGACGCCGGGCAACAGGCGAGGTATTCACTCGATCAGCCGCTTCTACGTACAGCATCCCGAATGGTGGTTGGGAACCGTCGGCTCCGGGCTCGACTGGTCGGTCCCCGAAGTGCGGCAGCATATGTTCGCGTTTATTGAGGAGATCTGCCGGTACTACGAGATCGCCGGGTTCGAGTTGGACTTCATGCGATTCCCCAGCTTCTTCAGGGAGGACGTGCCTGTCGAGCAGCGCATCGAGATCATCACTCGCTTCGTGGCGGACGTTCGAGCCTTGCTCGACCGAACGGCCAAACCGGGCCAGCATCGTTGGCTCTGCGCCCGAGTGCCGTGCAAACTGGAAATGCACGCCGACATCGGCATCGACCTGCCGTCAATGGTCGACGCGGGCGTGGAGATGCTCAACCTGTCCCCATCCTATTTCACCTACCAGGCGCACGACGTGGCCAAGATCCGTCGGCTCGTGCCCGACGTCGCTTTGTTCCTGGAGATGTGTCACTGTACGATGACTGGCCAGCGTCTGACCACAACCGGGGGCGACAACTTCCTGTTCATGCGAACCACGGACCAGCAGTTTTACACAACGGCCCACGTGGCATATCGACGCGGCATCGACGGTATGAGCTTTTTCAATTTCGTCTACTATCGCGACCACGGTGTCCCCGGCCGCGGTCCATTCAACGAGCCACCATTCCACGTCCTCAAACACCTGGCCGATCCGGAATGGCTTGCGCGGGAACCGCAATGGTACTTTTTGGCGGAGAACTGGTTCACCAAGGCCACCGGTCAACTGCCGGCCCGCTTCGAGAAGGGCGACGCCCGCACGTTTGAACTAGATATGGCGCCGACCGAGCACCAGTCGACCGACGGCATCTTCCGCCTGATGACCGCCGAAGACATTTCAGATCATCAATGGATGGCGAAGGTCAACGGGACAACGCTGGATCCCATCGACTACGTCCACAAGCCGCTGGCCCACCCCTACGAGTCCGGCATGGGCGAGCCTGCCACGTACGCATGCTTCAAATGCCCGCGACGGCTCGTGCGGGACGGCATCAACAAACTCGCCTTGATTCTGGAAGACGGCCGGCCCGCGACCGTGCGATATTGGGATCTGGTGTTGCCATAGAGAGGCCGTTGGCTGCGAAGACGGTGCGTCTGCCCAGAGCAACATCAGAATGCTGTGTGTCGAAAGACTCGGAGCCGCTAGACAGGACACCTTCTTTCTAAAGGTCGTCACACACCCCGGATAGACCGTGGCAACCGCGTGGCCCCGCAAGTTCAGAGTGCCGATGTCGTGTCGTATGCGAAGAATTCGCATGCCACCCCGTAAACGTGCGACCTACGGTTGTACAGCGCTAGCCCTTCGAACGGAACGGTCGCGGTCGCAAAACCGTGATAGAGCTTACGCCCCCCCCAACAAACCACGCCTGGAAAAAGGAGCCGACGGAACGCCAGAGGAAGCACCGCAGGGTCGCCGCGTCTACCTGGAAACACCCGCTGCAATCGCCCACGAACGCGAGGTCTGGCTTCCGTCTCAACGTCCGCAAGCCCCTTCTTCCATCGTAGGTCCCCCGCGGCCACGGCCGCTCCATCATTCCTTGGCCCACACGGCGGTATTTGAGAGGTACTGATCATATGTCCGGTCTGCGGTGGCCATTTCTACGTCGAATCGACCGAAAACGCAGGAATTCGCGGCGAAGCCGCACAGATTTCCTTCGACGCGCGCTCGACCTTGAGCCTTTGGAGCGACGGGAATTGCTCACCGTCCAGCCTTGGCTTGACTCATGCGCCGATGGTCTTCGATCCGATGTGCACGTGGATCTTTCCGACACATTGTCTGGCTCTGGAACGGTTTGCGGCTCTTTGGTCAATCAGGGCACGGTAAGCCCAGGTCATTCGCCGGGTATTCAGAGCTTTGACAGCTTCACTCAGACCGCCGACGGCACACTGCAAATCGAAATCGGCGGGTCGAATCCCGGCCCCGGCAGCCCCAATGTGAATGACGGCTACGATCAAGTGAACGTGACCGGCCTTGCCGAACTGGGTGGAACGCTCGACATCCAACTGATCAATGACTTCACGCCATCGGTCGGTGACACGTTTGACATCTTGACCTTCGGATCCGTCAGCGGCGCTTTCGACGTTGGCAAAGGCCTATTCGGCTTCGGTGACGCAGACCTCTACTTCGAGTTAGTCGAGGTCACCGATCGTTTGCAGTTGGTGACGCGCCAGTTGGCGGATTTGGGTGAGTTGGGCGTTGTCGCAGACTCGGTGGCCGGCAGCGACACGCTCGGCCAGGTCTTCAATGCCCACTACTTCGGTGACGGGTCGTATCAGATCGATGCGTCCTTGAATGTATCGGACTACTTCCACGTGTCCGGAAACCTCACCATCCAAAGCGGCGAGCAATCCGTGACGCTCGCCGACGGAACAGCCGTGGACACAGACGTGTGGCGGATCGGTGGCAACAACGTAAACGCGTTTGCCGGGATCGACGGGCCGTATCTGGTGGACAGTGATGGTGACGGCGACATCGACGGTGATGATACACCCAATGCGGAAGCGGTTGGATTGTCGCTGGGCAGTGTCGATTTCGGCCTGACGTTGCTCTCGCCCGGCGAGGGTCAGAGTGGAGTGGATGGGCTGTCGTGGACGGCCCTCAAGGCGGCCGCTGAGTCGGTGTCCTTTGTTGGGCTCCCTGGCATCTCGGCCACGGCCGACAGTGTCTCGGTGGCGATCAATCGGGTGAGCGGTGTGCCGATCGGCACGGATCCGGCGACTCGCGTGATCGATTTCAACGCCAGCCCACTGGAAGTGATCACGGCGGCGGGCAGCACCATCACCTTGGACATGGACGGAGCCGATGGACAGTTTCTGCGCGCGTCGGCGAATCTCTCGCTGGGTATTGCTGATGTCACGGATTTCAGCGGGCAGTTTACGCTGGAACAATCGAAGCAGGGCGACGACGAGAAGATCCTGATCGGTGCCGAGAACGTGAGCGCCCTTTTGCTGGGTGACGAAGACAGTGGCTTAGCAATCCGGGACGGTCGTCTCGGCCTGGCCGTGACCCAGGCAGCGGACGATTCTTGGGGATACGCACTGCAGGGCCACGGTGTGGCGACCGCGCAGGGGCTGAGCGTTACGTTGAGCGGAGATGTCGACGTCGAGGTCAACCGAACCGGAGCGGCGGTGGACGAAACCGTGCCGCTGGAAAACGGCGATATTCATATTCAGTTTGACGACGGCCTAAATGCCACCCAAATCACTCCGTCCAACTTCGACGCGAGCCTAACCGGCTTTCTCGGCGAACTGATGGACGACCTGGGAGCGTCTTTGGTCGATCTGTCATCCGATCTCACGGTGAATGTTGACGACGACGGTAATCGGATCGTCAACAGCGTTCTGGTCGAGCGTCTGCCCGGCGTGGACGCCACGCTGGACGATCTGTTGGGGGCGAGCGCCGTGTTGAATGTAGGCGCTTACGTCCAACACTATTTGCACCCGGCACAGCGGCCTGGGGAATCATTGCCGGCGGGAGACACGATCCCGTTGGGCGACTATGGCGGCGGCGATCCGACGCTGAGAGGGCTGATTGACTATCTGGAGGAACACTGGCTGGCGACCTTGCCGGGCGGGCTGACCGAAGGGCTGTCGGTTGATTTCACCGATCGAGGATTCCAAGTGAGCTTCGCGGCGGATCCGTCGTCCAGCAGGCAAGTGGAATTGGAGTTCGGCGACACGCTTGAAGCGATTGGTCTGCAGTTCGACAGCGAAGCCACGGTGGACGTGGGCGTCGCCGGCGAAATCGATTTCGATCTTTCGCTCGACTGGATCGACCCCGATTTCACTTTCGATCTGAACCGGTTGGGGGTCCACGCTACGGGGGCTGTGAACGACCTGTTTGTTGGCGCGACCCTGGGTCCGCTGGAAGTCAGCGTCGGCCAGCAGGACGGCTTGCGCGGGAGCGCGTCTGTGAACTTGGGCGGTACCGTCTCGCTGGTCGACGGCGAATTCAATTTCGCGCCGGACAACAACAGCCTGTCGGCCGAGCTACCGGTGTTCGCCTCACTTGCCGGAGTCGACCTTTCGCAGGGTGCGACGCCGACGGCGTCGCTGTCAGGCGTCCTGTTCGGCGCCGGCGCGGGACTTTCCTTGACGGCTGACGGCTTCGACAAGCTGCTTGATTTCAACAGCCTCACCGTATCGCAGGTCATCCAGATGTTCCCGGACTTCAAGGACTACCTGGAAAGCGAAGTGCAAGATTCCGATTCGCTGGTCAGTCAGATTCCTTTCGTACAAGGCACCTTGAATCAAGTGTTGGTCTTCGCGGATGCCTTTGACCAGCAAGTGTACCAAGAGATCGATTTCAATCGGCCGCGGGTCGACTTGCTGACTGGTACCGGGGGCAGTATCGAGGCGGGGCAAACCACGTTCACTGCCGCCGGCGCCGGCTTCACCGACGACTTGGCCGATCAGTTCATCTCGTTCTTGGATGGCGACGCCGTGCTGAGCACGTATCGCATCGACTCGGTCGTTGATGCCGGGACTCTTGAACTGGCAACGGCTCCAGCCGAATCCTTGACGGACCAGGCCTTCGTCGTCCATCAGAAGATCGAGAAGATCAGAACGATGCAGGAACTCACGCAGGCGATCAGCCAATCCGGTGTGCTGCCGGCGGGAGTCCAGATCAGCTTTGACCCCACGACGCAAATCTTCAGCATACCTCTTTCTTTCGCGGCCGGTCTGGACCCGATCGAATCTCCGCTCGATTTTGGTTTTGACCTGGGTGACTCGCTCGAAATTTCGACGGAAGCCACCGGTTCGATTCAGGCGACGGTCAACGGTTCGGTCGAGTTGTTTGTCGATTTGGACGGCGCGGTTCGCACCGGGACCGATGGCGAGCTTGCTGCTGGATCCGATGTGTTCACGTCGGCGGAAATGACCTTCACGGAAGAAATGATCGGCTACGAGTTGACCGTTGTCGGCGCGAGCTTCCAAATCACGGCGGTCGGCGGCGACCACTCCGTCACGTTGAACCGAACCGCCACAGAAACACTCAGCGGGCAACCGTTCTCGGTGAAGCAGGGTATGGTGCTGGGCATCGACCAAGTGGACCTCACGGGGGATGTGGCCCTGGACGTGACCGATCTCGAAGTCGCCGCCAGTATCGGCTTCATGGGCGTGACTGCGGGCGGTCCCGACACGGGGTCGGGGATTCACGTGGGCGCCACGGCGGACATCACACTCGATCGCGATCCGGATAGCGCCGACCCGAACGACACGCGATTCTCGTTTCCTGAGATATTCGCGGGCGACGCAGTAGACGCCTTTCAGCTTGATTTCTCCGGTGACGCTCACGCCCGTTTGAAGGGTTTGTCGCTTAATGCTGGAGTGGGTAGCGACCTGCCGGTTGCACCGAACGCGGAACTGGCGCTCTACGTGCAGGATCTGCTGGACTTCAGCAATGTCCAAACCGTGCATCAGAATCCGGCCTTACCGTTCGACCTAGACGGACAAATAGCATCCGGCGCCGTGGGTGCCAGCGATCTGGTCGTCGTCTTGCCGGATCTCGGCGGTGGCTTTGATTTCAGCAACCTGAGCTTTTCGGACATCGTCAGCGGGGTACGGTTGGGAATCGACTTCCTGAACGAGTCGCTCGAAGACGAGCCTTTCTACAACGAACCATTGCCCGTTGTTAACCGATCCATCGGCGATGTATTCAACTTCGTCGAAGACATGGCGGCCAAGATCGAGGCGGCGGCGGACGATCCGGCCGGGGCGATTCAAGAAGTCGAAGGGGTATTCGAGCGAGCGTTGGGCATCACAGACGACAACGTGCTGGATCCGCAAGACCAGAAGTTCTCGCTGACGCTGGACGGGCAGGTCCTCGATCTGCATGTGAACTACGCAGCAATCTTCTCGGATGTGTTTTCCTTCAGCCTGGACCTCGACTCGTTGCTGCCGGGCGAGGACACGATCGGTCGATTGAGCGACATGCTGGGCGGAAGCGGCAACATTGCTTTGGAGGCCCTCGTCAACCTGGTCGTGGATGTCGGCATCCGCTTCGATGGCGATTCTTCGCCCGAAATCTTCCTGTACGACTATCATCCCGGCCGAGATGTGGAAACACCGGCCGCAGCCGACGCTTTCTCCGCCGCAGGGTTCGCCGATGGCAGCAGCACGGTCACCGAAGAGAAGTACCAGGCCATCAAGGCCGAGTTCCAGGCGGCCATGGCGACGGCTGCAAGCAGTCATGCGGACGGAACCGTCACGTCGATCCAGGCCACCGTTGTTTCCGCAATCGACGGCTCGTTGGGCGCCGATGCCAATACCGACAATGTACACGGTGCCGGACAGCTTCTGGGGCAGCGGCAACTGGCGCTGCTTGATCTGGCCGATCGACTGAGCACCGAGCTCGGTGTCGTGGTGACGTTGTTTGCCGGGCAGCAGATCGAAGCGGCCGACGCAACCGCTTTTACGGAGGTTCCTGCCTTCCAGGACGTCTTGTTCACGGTCGACGTCCCGGTTCCCGCGCACCTGGCGACTGGAACGCACTTGACTCTTGGCGCCCGTCTTCGAGGTTCCGACCTGGAGTTGGGTTTCCGGGCTGGAGCGATCGAGATTGGTGTGGCAGGTGGCTACACCGTACTGGACGCGGACGGGAATCTGGCAACGGACGACTACGCTTCGCTTACCGTAGCCCTCGACCAGCCCAGCGGCACTCCCAACGACAACGGACAATTCCACTTTGCCACCGAGAGTATCGCGGACAACATCCAACTCTTGCTGGCCGGCGGCTTCGACGTTCAACTGCCCGTGCGGCTGGACGTGGCCGGACTAGAGCACACGTTGGATACGCCCATCCGAGTGCAGACGAATCCCGTGTATGGAGATCAGGGACTGCGGGAACTGACCAAAATGCTGACGGGCGCACCGGATCAGGGCGAGCAGCCGGCCGTGGTCTTCAGCTACCCCGATATCAGAGCCGAGTTCGAGCGTTTGGGCGGCAGTTTTTCCATCATGAGCTTGATCAACGATCCGTCGATTCTGATCGACGGCGTCGACATTGCGTTGGGCTCGCTGGAAGACGTGTTCGGCAACAGCGTGGCCCAAGATATTCCGCTGATCGGCGACAAGCTGCTGGCGGCCTCGACGTTCCTCGGCGATATGCGCACCGGTTTGCTGGCTGATTTGAGGAAGAAGGTCAGTGGCAACGGCAAGCTGATCGAGGTCACGCAGCAATCGCTGTACGACATCTTCGGACCCACAGGCCTGGACATCCTGAACGACAACACGGGCGATGGCAGCATCACTGTCGCTGACATTGGGATCGGTTGGTACGGCGAAAACGGCTCGTTCATCGAGAATTGGACGGCTGGCGGCGAGTTGCCGGAGACTATGCCCGATGCCATTCAATTCGATATCGGCCTGGGCGGCGTTCTCTACGGCGACGGGATCGATATTCCGCTGGATCTCGATCTGCCGGGATTCGCTTTGAACGTGGACGGCGGCTTCGCCATGGAGTTGACATGGAGTTACGACTTCGGCTTGGGTCTTTCGGTATCCGACGGTTTCTATTTGCCCACCAACGCCGACGCGACCGACCCCGAATTCGAGTTCGATGTGGATGTATTCTTGGACGGGTCGCCTGAGGATTCGAACGTCACAATGCCGTTCACGGGCACGGGCGAGCTGCTGTTTTTCAAGGCCACGTTGGAGGATCAGGATCGCGATCCCGACCAGCCCGGATTCCAGCCTGGTGGAGTGAACGGCGCCTTGTCATTGGATTACACCGGCAACGAACGTGGGCGTTTCACCTTGACCCACATGATATCGCAGCCGCTGGGCGAGCTGTTCCAGGTCGATTTCGGCGTCGACGCGGGGCTGCGGCTGGGGACGACGCTGGAGTTGGACGGCGCGTCGGGCCTGCCCAAGGTGAAGGGCGACCTCGTGCTGGACTGGGACTGGTCCCTGAGCACCGGAGCCGGTGATCCGAGTGTCTCGCTGGAGCGATTCCGCATCGACGTCGGATCCTTTGTGAGCGACTTCCTCAAGCCGATCTCTGAGAAAGTCGAATCCGTTCTGGAGCCATTTCGGCCGATCGTTACGGGCCTGACCCAGGATATCCCCGGTCTGGACATCATGCTTGACGAGCCGAACATGATGGGGCTGATCAACACGATCTTGGAAGCTCAAGGCAAACGGCCCATTAACTGGTCGTTCGTCTATGCCGCCCGCGACATGCTGGCGTTGGTTGACCAGGTCAACGCCATGCTCGGTTCCAATGGCGAGATCTATCTGGGGTCGCTCGGCGGACTGGGGACGCCGAACGCTCGAGCAACACAGGCCACCCCGGCCGACCTGGATGCCCTGCCGGCCGAGTTGCGTGTGGGAATGTCACTCGATGGGCCCGCGTCGCTTACGTCCGGGATGAACGACATTGCCAGCAAATCTACCGGCGGCGGATCGTCCCCGACTCGCTCCGGTTTCAAAGCATTCGAATACATCAAGGACATCGGCAACTGGCTGAACCTTCTGCAAGGCGGCGACGCGACACTGTTCACCTACGAAATGCCATTGCTCGAGTTCGGGGCCGAATTCGACGTGCCGCTGGCCATCGTTCCAATTGGGCCGGCGATCCTGGAAGTCAGCGCCAAGGGCGACTTGGGGGCGGCCGTCGACCTCGCCTTTGGATACGACACGTACGGTATCCGCAAGGCGATCGACACGGGCAACCCGTTGTACGCCTTGGACGGCTTCTACGTTTCGGACTTCAGCCTGCCCGAATTCAAAGATGGCAAGATTGTGGCGGGCACCGGCGGAGTGGAAAAGCCGGAGTTCACTTTCGACGCATACGCGGGTTTGGAAGCGGCCGTCAGTCTCGCGGTCGTACGCGGCGGACTGCGCGGCGGCGTTTCGATGGAAGTTGGCGCTGATCTGCAGGATATCGCCCGCTCCGTACTGACCAAAGACGACGATGGCAATGTAGTCGATGTGGCGTGGGAAAGCGACGGCAAGATCCGCGGTTCCGAAATCGTGACGATGTGGAACTACGAGGATGGCGGCCTTACCAACCTCTTCAACCTGGACGCAAGCAGCAACTTCCTCGCCAGCGCTTTCGTGGATGTAGGCGTCGAGATTCCTTTCGTCGGTGGCGTCTGGGAAAACGTGTTCGATGCGAAACTGTTCGAGACCGAGTTATTCAGCTTCAACTACGACGCGCCCCATGTGCAACCTTATCTGGCGCATCAGGAAGGTTCGACGCTGTTTCTCCATAGCGGTTCGCGCGCCGGATCTCGCGAATACTTCAATACCGATGACGGCAACGAAACGTTCACGCTCAGCGGCTCCGGTGGCACAGTCAACGTCGAGTTCGACGACTGGTACCAGACCTTTGCGGGTGTCAGCCAAGTGGTCGCTGACATGGGCCAGGGTGACGACGTGCTGGATGCCTCGCGATTGGCCAGTGTCACCATCGAGGTGAACGGCGGAGCGGGCGACGATCGACTCTTCGCGGGAAGTGCAGGCGGCACGCTGGACGGCGGAGCCGGCGACGACCGCTTGACGGGAGCCGACGGCAGTGACACGTTGCGCGGCGGGGCCGGAGATGACCGCATCGCGGCGGGCGATGGAAACGACGTGATTGATGGCGGTGCCGGTGCGGATCGCCTGAACGGCGGTGAGGGCGACGACGCCTATCTGTTCGCCGATGGATTCGGCGTCGATCGTTTCTCTGACGCCGGCGGGAACGTCGCTCTAGATTTTTCGAGTACCAACGCCGCGCTGACCGGCACGATCAACGCTCGCGGAGTCGAATTCTTCGACCGGGACGGCAACAAGTTGCGAGTCTCCCGCGCCCCGGTCAACGAAATCCACCTTGGAAAGGGCAACGACACCGTCTACGTCACCGGTTTCCCGGAGCGGGCGATCGGCCTGTACGATTCCGCCGGCGACGACTCCTACCGGGTCCGCATGGGCCGCGCTCAATCGACGAAGGCCATCGGCACTCTGAGCATCACCGATACGTCTGGGGCCTTCGACGAGATTACCCTCGAACAAACCTCGTCCAGTACTCCGATCGCACTGGACTCCTTTCACGTCGTCAATGGCCGCGAAGTGATCGACTTCAATACCGGAGTCGAACGCTTGACGGTCATGGGCGAGGCCGGCCAGTATGACCATGCCGACATCATCAACTTTGGCGGCAAGGTTTCGTACACCCACGTGGCCGCGGCCGATGCATCGGATCTGGAGACCACCGGCGTTCGGATCGTGGCCGACGAAGTGGACATGAACAGCGAGCTGAAGGCCGGCCATCTGATATTCGAGACCTTCGACGACCTGCACGTCACGCAACGAATCAATGCTGGCAACAACGGCTATATCGACGCTCGTGTCTTCAGCGACGATGCCGGCATCCACATCGGCGCCGATCTGCTCGTCTCGGCTGGAGACGACTGGGAGGGAGCCGGTTCCGGATGGGTGCGGTTGACCGCGCCGGACAGTTCTATCGTCAACACGGGCGCGTCGATGATCAAAGCCACCGGCGGTCACGTGATCCTGAAAGCCGCGGAAACGGTCGGGACCTTCGTCGCACCGATCCTTACGGAAACCCGGTCCTTGACGGCCGCGACCGCTCTGGAACGCGCAGGGGATGTCGTGATCGCCGAAGCCGACGACCTGCATCTGATCATGCGCGGACAGTACACGCCACAGGAGAATGCGGGACTGACGATTCCGGACCGGCAACCGACGCCGGAGTGGATCAAGAATGTGGCGTGGGACGACAACATCTCAGCCGACTGGCTCCAGCAGATCGAGGATGGCCATGACGCCTATGCCCTCGCCTCCGGCAACGGGATCATCGACATGACGCTCGACGCGATCGACGCTGTGCTGACGCTGGAAACAGGTATCGTCGGTGCTCGCACGACCGGCACGGACATTCGTTTGACGACAGACGACATGGACTTTGCGTCCGGCGAAAACCAGATCAGCGGCACGGGCGAGTTGCTGATTCGATCGACGCACGACACGATCAACTACCGCCTCGGTTCTGCCGGCGAGACAAGCAGCGGCGACGATCGTACGGACCAAGGCGACGACGGGCACATGGACTTGTCCATGCGGGACATGGCGGCGATTGCCGACGACTTTGCGATTGTGAAAATCGGTCACGAGCACGACAGCAACTCGATGCAAATCGGCGACGTGAAAGACGCCACCCAGGTCAAGTACACGGGCACACCGCGCGTCACAAACGCGGCGTTACGGAACCCGACGCAGTTCTACGCCGACACGATCTTGATCCAGGGCGATGTTCGCGCGCCGGAGGACCGGTTGGAGTTCTATGCCGATCTCGTGGAGGTCAACTCGCAAAACGTACACGATCCCATGGGCCCGCCGGAATCCGGCGTGACGGCTCGGCAAGTCGACTTCGACGTGGACGAGCAGATGATCGTTTCCGGCTGGATCATGGGCGACGAACTGGTGCACTTGAACATTCACAGCACGGCGGGCGACGCACCGCTGGTCACCTACGACGACGGGCCGAACAGCCTGACGACCGACGTGGGCAGCATCATCCGCAGCGGCGAAAACAATAGCCTCGTAGACATCGACGCGTCCGGATCGGTCAAGGTGGCCGGCGTCGTCAAGGCCGGTGTCGGCACGCCCGGCGAGGCTGGGGCCACAGGCCAGGCGGCCCGGATCGATATCGATTCTGCCAGCTCGGTCACCTTGTTCGAAGGCGGTTTGGCGTACGGGCGTCATTCGAACACCAACATCGACATGGATGCCACGACGTTCCTGCACCTGGAACCGGGTAGCGCAGTAACGGCCGGGGCCGATTTCGACGATTCGTCCGGAAGTCCGGTGGCATTCATCACGGGCAGCGACGCCGATATCCACCTGGGCAGCTCTAGCGAAATGTGGATCGGCGGGGCGGTCACCGCCAGCCGCAACATGGATCTGGCGATGGGCGGTGCGTTGCATGAGTTCACCGACTACTTCGATACCATTCCCGGCCGCGATCTGTTCGGAACGGGGTCCGCGGCAGAGATCGTCACGCAGCTTGGTGCCGGCAGCATTGCGCCGGAGCTGGCACAGGCGTTCTCCGAAAACGGCCACACGCTGTCTGGTGCGGCGACCGTTACGGTGATCGAGGCGGCGAGCCGCTGGCGGGTCATCGACGGTGAAGAGAATCGTTTCATCGTGCACGTGAACGACAACGATCCAAGCGTGCTGGACGTGATGGAGCCGCACTATTTGGACGGACACCGTGGTTTCAGCCTACTGCTGACCGGCACCCTGACCACGCTGATGCCCGAAGCGGACCTAGGAGTCGCCGCCGGCGACGATGTGATCGTTCGTGGCAACATCAATGTGCTCGGAGCGGATTCCGACCTGACGCTTCAGTCGGACAAGTGGGTCTACTGGGAAGGTATTGCCGATGTGTCCGGCGACATCGCCATCTACGGTGGGCTGGAAGCGAGCGGCACCGACCGGGGCGGCGCCAATGCCAGCGGCAGCAGCGTCTACGTTCATGCCACGTCGCAATTGACCACGGCCCAGGCAGGTACGGCCATCAATATCTACGGATCCAAAGACGTGGACTTGTTCGGCGCTGTCGCACCCGGCGGTTCGATTGGCGAGAGCGGCGTCACCCTTGCCGGGCCAAACTCCACGGCCCATGTCGAGGCAGGCGAGCAGATCCTTGTGGACACGGGCATTGTGGCGGCCAAGACTGTGGAACTGGTTGCCGGCGCGGCCGGGGAAGACGATGAGCGCGTCAGCGTGCTATTGAATACGGCTGGCGGTTTGACGGCCGCCGGGTGGACGTCGGACGGCAGCGGCGGCCTGGTTTCGGTCGAAGCCGGCACTGACGTCCGGACGATGGGACACGTTACGGCTGGGGCCAATGTTACGCAGCAGTTCGACGCCGCCGGCAATCTGATCGACGTGACTTACAACTGGTCCGACGAGCCGGGTACCGTCCGCATCCGCGCGACGGGGCAAGCCCTGATCGGTGGCATGACGACGAACAAGGCCGGCGAATCCGTCGAGATCGGCGGCTATCTCACGGCTGGCGATAGCATCGAGGTGACCGGCGGCACCAATCCGGACGGGCGTGGCATCTATCTGCCGGGGGCTGCAGAGCTGGTCGTTCACAGCGCCGACGGTTCCATCACGTTGGACGCGGCGCAGGACACGCACATCCAGGGTCTGCTGGTGGCCGGCGGCCAAGTGGACAACTTCTACGACGTCGACGGTCAGTACCTGGGCCGTAAGCTGCACCACTTCGACGGCGATTCCTCGGTGACCATCGCCGCCGACGGCCAGGTCGTGTTGGGCCAGGATATCGCCGCGGGCAAGACCATCAACCTGATCGGCGGCGGGCGGGGCGAGTCCGGCAAGGGCATGGTGCTGCAAGGATCAGTACACATGGCCACTTGGCGACCGGACAGCGCCATCAACGTATACGGGCAGGGCGACATCGACATCCTGGCCCCATCCGCCACCAACGAGATCGAGGCCGATGGCTTTGTTGGAAAGGCCGACGGCAGTCTGGCCGGGGATGTGACCCTCGACGTCTGGCTCGACAAGGTCGATTTCGAGGCTCAGGCCCAAGTGACCGTTACCGCTGACGATGCGGCTGACAATACGACGATCGAAGACTTGATGGAAGATCTTCAAGCGGCCCTGAACACCGCCGAGTTCACCGTCACGCAGTCACATAGCGCCGACCACCCAGTGGGCGCGACGTACACGTTCCCAGATCCGGCAGCCCCGGACGTCGAAGTCAAACTCCGCAATAGCCGCTTCCTGCTGGCCGGTCCCTATTCCTTCAACATTCGCGGCGGATCGGTGAACGCGGGCCTGCTTGGGATGGATCTGGCCGCCGGGGACCTGACATCGTCGTTGCCCTACACCCTGTTAGCGCCCGAGGCTGGTTCGGTGATCAACATCGGCGCTCCGGCGGGGCCCAACGGCAAGCTGACCATCGCGGGCAAGATCAAGGCCCATTCGGCTATCCACCTGAACAGCGCGGAAGACGACGACGGCCAGGACGTGGATTTGGATTGGACCGGACTGCTGGAGACGGTGGCCGGTTCAATCACGCTTTCTCCGGGCGGCCAAGATGCGGTGATCAAGGGTGATGTGATTGCCGGCGGATCGGGTTCGGACGTGATCGTGAACGCGGCCCATACACTGACCGTTCACGGCAGTCTCCAAGCCCAGGACGACGTCATCATCACGGCGGGCAGCGACGTGGTCCCAGGCGAGGTCTCGCTGCAGACGACCAGCACCAGCGAACTGAGGACCTTGGGCCGAAAAAGCGAGATCCGGATCACCGGTGTGAACGACGTTTCGATCAACAGCCACATCGGCGGGCTCAATTCCCATTTGAACCTGATCCATATCGGATCGACCAAAGGCTCGCTGACTGTCGAGGCTGAATCCGGCTGGATCGAGACGGGGGCCAAGGTCCACTTGGCGGGCCACGACGTGGACATGGCCGGCGTGCTTCGCAGCCACGAGGCTACGGCTACCAAACACGACTATGAGGTGACGATCGACATCAACGGCACGGCCGAAATCCACGGCGATGTGGAGTTGGCCGGGTCAATGCTCGTGTCGGCCGATGAGCGGGTCCTCGTCTACGGCACCACCTTGGCTGCCGACGCCAGGGGGCAGCGGTTGACTTTGCTCTCCGACGGCGACATCCAGCTTGGCAAGCGCGAGGCGAACGGCGACGGCACCTTTGCCCAGCACGGCGCGATCGTCAAGGCAGACAGGCTGCTGAAGATCAAGGCGGGCAACCTGGTGCAAGTGAATTCGGGCACGAAGGCGATGGCCACAGCCAGGTCGAGTAAGGTCAAAATTATTGCCCCGAACGTGGTCGTGATCGGCTCGATCTATGGCGGGGCCGACGTCGACGCCGAGGACAATCTGACTTGGACCGGCAAGAGAGCCGTGGTCTACATCCGGGCCGACGACATGTTGAGCTTGGGAGGCATTGGTGTCGATGGTGACGGGGCCCTGGTGACTCGCGGCGGCACGATCCGAACTACCGGTTTGGTGGACATGAAACTGGACGGCGCCGCCACCGGCGTGGCTTTCGCGGCCAACTCGCAAAGCACAATCACCGGCGACGCCACGGGCGACGGCACTTGGGCCGCTTACACCCCGCACAGCCTTATCCGCATCACCGCCGACGAAGACATCCAAATCGCCGGCACCCTGCAGACGCTCGACGCCGGCTCGGATATCAAGCTCGAATCCGCCACGCAGATTCTCGTCGACGGCTACCTCCAGGCCGCCGACACGCTCAGCCTCTACGGCGGCGGTGATCCTAGTGGCGCGGGGATTGTCGTCCAGCCGCTGATCTTCCAAACCGATGGCCGGGGCAACCTGGTCGACGCGAACGGCCGGTTGATCGACAACGACGGCTACCTGATCAACACCAGCGGCGAGTACGTGGACGCCGATGGCAACGGTCTGTCCGACGGCGCCGATCCAGTGCCCGGCGGCGAGCCCGTGCGGCTGTCTGGCGGCACGGTGACCACGGCCCAACATGGAAAAATCGCGCTGAGAGCGACCGACGACATCGTCATTCACGGTGTGCTGGGTGACGTGACCGAGTCCGGCGGTGCGATCACGGCGGAAACGTCCAGCATCCAGGCTAAATCCACCGCCGGGGACATCAGCATCACGGGACGCGTTGATTTCCAGGACAAGTTGACCTTCACCGCGCAAACGATCAACACGCTGGCCGGCGGTCAGATCAAGGCCCGTGGCGACGATGCCACCTTATTCCTGAACGCGGAAACCGTCTATGTGGCCGCCGCGTCCGCCAGCGACCCATCCGGATTGGTGCAGGGAACGGGTCTGGCCCACCTGCTGGGCACCACCGTGCGGATCGACGGGCGTATGCGGACCATGGGCGATGATTCACGGCTGCTACTAAACGGCGAACGCGACGTGACAGTCACCGGTCAAGTGCAATCGGCCCACGACATCGAGGTCAACGCGGGCGTGGACCGCGGGTGGAAGCACAGCGTACTGACCTCGGCAGCGCTCACCACGGGCAAACTTGGCCAAGGCGATCTGACCATCGAGGGTGCCGGCGGGATGGATGCCGAAGGCGACATCCGTATCCGCGTCGGCGGCGGAGTCGACGTGCTGACCCATTCGGCTCTGGCCGAGGGCACCAAGACGATCTCGCGTCCGATCCTTGTTACCACTCCTCAGACGATCCAAGTGGTCACCGGCTATCAGCAGGTGGCCAACGGCTCCATCCAGGTGACCGAAGTCCACTGGGTCACGACCGAGGTGACCGAGCAAGTAGGCATGGAGGAGGTCAAGATCGGCTCCGAGTTCTACACCATGGACGTAACGCTGGAGCAGATCGGATACTTCAACCCCAATGCACCGGCGAGTGCCAAGATTCGGCAGTTCTTTGTCGAGGGCATCGACTATGCGAACAGCACATTCGGTTGGACGACCAACTCCACGAGCGACAGCTATAAGACCTTCACAGAGCTGAACGACGCCCAGCAGACCCAAGTGCTGAACCGTCTGGGCTACATGCCGCTGTTCGATTTCACCTTCGCCAATCCGCAAGTACACAGCACCGTCAACGGTAACCCGACAAGCAGCACCTGGACGCCATCGTGGTACGAGGCAAATGACCTCTACGCCAACAACAACGTCACCGACGGCCTGCCGGAGGCCGGCGACAGCGACGACGCGATCTACCACATCGGCGTATCGGGCTGGGACAACAAATACGTCCGCATGCCCGTGGGCGCCCAAGAGGACGTGCTGCGCGTCGTTTCCCAGGGCGAGCCGCAACGGATCGGCGGCACAACGGCGGTGGTCAACGGCGAGTCCATTGCAGTCAGGCACGTAGGCGAATACCGCGACCATGCCGTGACCAAGTACACACAGGACAAGTCATCTTACGTGTCGACGTCGGGCTACGCCGGCGCACCGCGAAATGCAGGCGCGTCAGTTGACTACGACAATTCGCCGGGCCGCTGGGAGGTGAGCTACTACAACAACGGGCAGCGTGAGTACTCCATCGACGATGGTCGTACTGTCGGCCACACCGTCTGGCATTCTCAGTTCCCCGAATGGTATTACAGCTCGACGTACACCTACGACAACGACGCGGCGGGCCGCAACGCCAAGATGCCCAACGGCTATGACGCCGACACGGCCAGCATTGCGAGTCAAGTCACCCACCAGACACATCCCGGAGTGTCGGTCGGCTGGGAGTGGCAAACCAGCGCACCAAGCGGCAGTGTGACGATTCACGACGCCGACCACGGACAGTGGTACTGGGGCGATTGGTACTATGGCGGTGAGCGTCACGTCAAGCTCTATGACGACGACTACAGTCCTGACAACAAGAACTATTACCACAGCAGTTCTGACATGCCGTACGATCTGCAGGAAGATCTAGAGTATATTCGGCTGTACCCCGGATCGAAGATCTCGATGTACGAGCACAATAATTATAGTGGCCACCTCGCTACCTACGAAAACACGAGGAAGGACGGCGTGTCCGAACGGCACGACGGTGGTTGGGAGGACGACATCGACTCGTTCAGGCTGTGGGGGGCGGATCAAGTCCCTTACTCCATTAACGATCGTACGAGGTCGCCCGGACGATACTCCAGCCTCGAGTCCGATCGCAATAATGATGTGCACATGGTACATCTTGCTGCAAACACTTGGATCGAAATATTTGGCGACAGTAACTATGGCGATTATCACACCTATTACAACACCGCAGGCGACCATAGTAGTTCGTCGTGGACGAACGACATCTCGTCTTACAAGGTCTACGGCAAGAAGACCGTCACCGAGACCCAGTACGACTATCGTTACAACTGGACATCGAACTGGCATAACATCTACGACACGCGACAGCAGTTCGCCTACCAGTGGGTAAGCCAGCCGAACGACATCTGGGGCCAGCGGCCGAAATACGAGACCTTCGAGAAGGAAACCAAGGTCGTCGAACAGAAGAACGTCACCGTCTGGAAGACCGTGCCGATTACCGAGGAACAGACGGTCCTGGTTACGACCGCCATCACCGATACCCAAGAGTTACCGTTCGGCGAGTTTGCTGCCGTCTCCATCTTGGCAATGGAGAACATGGATCTGAAGGCGGCGGGCGACGTCAAGATCAAGGGGGTTATCCAGACCGAAACGGGCGCGTTGGGCCTGGAGGCCGGCGGCAACGTCACGATCGAAGGATCGCTGCCGGACGACCACGCCCACACCGACACGCATCCTTCCCTGGCACGGATTACGGCCCCGGACACGCTGACGGTCAGCGCCGGCGGGACGCTTCACGTCGCTGATTCGGGCTTGGTTCAAATGACCGATGTCGAAGCCGGAAACCGCGCCTTGTCCCTCGGCGCGGATGATCACATCGTCTTTGCGGGCCGAGCCGAATCGACCGGCTCGCTTACGCTAAGCGCAAACCACCACGCCACGATCAGCGGCATGCTCTCGGCGGCCAACCGCATCGACGTGCTGGCCGGACAGGGCAACAGCGGTGTGGGTGACGTGACCACGGTCGGCGCTCACCTGAGGACCACGGCCGACAGCAGCTTGATCGACGGCAGCGGGATTAACTTGACGGCGGGCGTCCATCGTGGCAACGTCGTGCTGACCGCCTTGGAGCGAGAAGGTGACCAGTCGCCGTATCTGACCGCAGTCATCGCCGAAGACCAAATCCGTCTGGTGGCGCCCGCAGGCAGCGTCACCACCGAAACCTACACCAGCGCAGGCGGCGCCTCGATCCACGAAACACTGATCATGGCACGGTCGATCCTGGCGCGGGCTGCCTCGGAGATCACGTTGAAAGCGGATGTCGAAACGGTCGACTTGGAGCTTTCCCGTACCGGCGATATCCACGTGACCAATCACTCCGATCTGGAGCTGGCCCACGTGCAGGCCGCCGACGGTAGCGTGTTGGTCACCACCTACGGCGACCTCACGGCCAGCGATGTGTCGACGCTGGGCTCCAGCGAACAAAACGATATCTACCTGACCACGCGAGATATCGACGCCGACGGCCCGGAGACCGCCAACGTAAGCCTGGGCTCGCTCACGGTGGGCACGCGAGGCGACGTGGTCCTCGACGTGCACGGCAGTATCCGGCAACCCAGCGGCGTCGTGGTCGCTGATCGACTGGACGCAACGCTCCAATCGGACCTGACCCTCTCGACCCAGGTCAACACGCTGGCCGTCTGGACCCATGTGGCCGGCGACGTGCACATCACGCAGCACGGCACCGGGACGCTGACGGTAGCGGACGCAAACGTCATGGACGGCTCGTTTACCCTGACCCACGCCGGCGGCGATGTTGCGCTGGCAGATGTCGAGCTAGCCTCGGACAGCGATGCCAGCGATATTACGGTCACCGCCGGCGGTGATATTCTGGTCGACTGGCTCAAGGCCGGCAGCCACCACGACGCGGCGGACGACGTGCCGACACCCGCTGACGGACATGATCCTGGGACAAGCTCCGCAGGCGATGTGACGCTCACCGCAGGCGGCAGCGTGACGGAGGTCGGCCACGATGCGAGCGTTGACCTGGTGGCCGACCAATTGACCATCACGGCCGCAACCGGCGTCACTGGAATTGAACTCGCCGTCAACGAGTTGCTTTCCGTTGTAACCGCCGGTGGCGACATTGAACTGTACGAAATGGACAGCGCGGGCGAGAACCGGCAAGGGCTCGTCGTCACGTTGGCCGAGGCCACGGCCGGATCCGTCACGATTTCGGCGCACCAGTATTTGGAGGCCCATCACGTCCGGGCCTTGGGCCCTGGCGGCATCGTCCGTTTGACCAGCGATGAAGGCCACCTGACCGTGGGCGCTGTGAACGCGGATGGTCAGCCGATCAAGCCGCCCACTCTGGCGGCTGGCGAGGAGGCCCTTGAGTACACGAGCGGTGTTGCGCTGGTCGCCGGCGAAGTGCTTTCCAGCTACCGGTTCTTCGATGCCGACCAGCACCTGGAATACCGCGCCGGGAAGGCGTTCCATTTTGACCTACCCAGTTCACTGGGCGCCGACACCATCGTTCTGGAGTTGGGGCCAGGCTTGAGTATTGACGGTACGCTGACGGCAAAAGACCTGGTAGAGCTGACCTCGGATACCAACGTCTACATCGCCGGCACGATCCAAGGCGAAGGTGGCGGCAGCGTCAACCGCGTGAAGATCACCGCGCGAGGCACCGGCACCACCGGCATGTCGTTGCGCGACGGAGTAACGGGCTTGCAGGTCTACGTAAACACGTCCGATCCGAATGACACCGTGCTCTTCGACTCGGAAGAGAGTCGATACTATCGTCGGGTGGTCCATGGAAAACACGCCTTGCTCGGCACTTACATGCCCGCCGGTGAAAACACTGAGGTCCGCAGCTACTTCGCCGACAACGCCGACGGCAGCGGCACGCTGTTCACGTCGACCGACGGACAGCACTTCAACGCCGTGAGTCGTGACGACATTCATGACCTACGCCCGCACGTTTGGGAGGTCACTGGCAGCGTCGATCCGGACGACTACGAGCCACATTTCGAAACGACTTCGGGCGGCGACGTGGACATCCAGGACGGGTCGTCGGTCAAAGCGAACCGCTACGAAATCCGCGCGGCCGGCAATGTCAACATGCTCCGCGACGACACGTTGACTGTCAGCGGGGTCGTCGGCGGACTGCATGCCTTTGAGGGCGCTGAAGACGTCTACCTGAGCATCGACGGGCACCTACATATCAACAGTGGAATTCTCTCCTCGCTTGACCGGATGACCATCTACGCCCGAAGCGTGACGATGGACGCCGCTTCGGTGCTGATGGCGCCGACCCTGGTTGTGAATACCGACGAGGACATGAACCTGCATACCATGGCCGGCACTATCACGGCCACATCCGACGACAGTGGCAATATCACGATTTTAGAGGCCGACGACGTGACCCTCCAGAACGTGACAGCCCGTAGCGGATCGGTCGAGATTGTGGCGGGGGGGAAACTCCCCCCCCGACTCGTCCCCAACCCCCACAGCCGCGGCACAAACCTGCAGACGGGCGCCCGCCAGGCCCACGGCCCGGTCGGGGCGGGCCCGCCACCGGGGCCGCGCCCGACGGCCCGGGCGGGTCCGTTTGGCGCCCCCGGCCCCCCCCGCGGAGCGGCCCCCCCCCGCGGCCCGGCGGACGGGCCTGCGCGCCC
>JACKQG010001229.1_pt1 | contig 35907 bp, 33 predicted proteins | sample 8237621 | NCBI WGS metagenome assembly JACKQG01 (sample SAMN15677084, study PRJNA649215) | marine metagenome | biome: marine; feature: Black Sea; material: saline water; isolation source: suspended particulate matter (SPM) from the Black Sea western gyre | collected 2013-06-09/2013-06-10 | depth...
TGACAATCTGTCCCCGGCCGGGGCCCAGATTTTAAAGGATGCCGGACTTGATGTGGATATTAAGACAGGACTGGCTCCGGAAGAGTTGAAGGCGATTATTGGTGAGTACGACGGTCTGGTGATTCGCAGTGCCACCAAGGTGACCAGTGAAATCATTGATGCCGCCGAGAACCTCAGGGTGGTTGGCCGGGCCGGCATCGGGCTTGATAATGTCGATATCCCCACAGCCAGTCAGAAGGGAATTGTGGTGATGAACGCTCCGGATGGAAATGCAACCACCGCGGCCGAGCATGCGATTGCCATGATGATGTCCCTCTCCCGTAATATTCCCCAGGCCACCGCTTCCATGAAAGAGGGCAAGTGGGAGAAAAAGAGTTTCATGGGGCGTGAGCTGACCGGCAAGACCCTGGGCGTCTTTGGTATTGGCCGCATCGGTGCCATTGCTGCTTCCCGGGCCCAGGGCCTGCGCATGAAAACCATCGCCTATGACCCTCATATGCCCAAAGAGCTGGTTGATAAGCTGGGTGTTGAACTTGTGGATCTGATGGAGCTTGCCCGTCGCTCGGATTACATCACCGTTCATGTGCCGCTGACCAAGGAGACCAATAAGGTCCTGTCCACCGAATTTTTCAAAAACATGAAGAATGACGCCATGTTCATCGACTGCGCCCGCGGCGGTGTCTGTGATGAGGACGCCCTGTATCAGGCCCTGGTGGACGGCGAGATTGCCGGCGCTGCCCTGGATGTCTTTGCCAAGGAACCCACGACCCTCGAGAACTGCCCCCTGCTGGGCTTGAAAAATTTCATCTGCACACCGCATCTGGGCGCCTCAACCACGGAGGCCCAGGAAAACGTGGCCCTGGCCATTGCCGAGCAGGTGGCCGACTATCTGAATAAAGGCGTGGTCACCAATGCCGTCAATGTTCCTTCGGTCAGTGATGATGTTCTGGCCCAGGTTGGTCCCTACGTCACGCTGGGTGAGATGCTTGGTTCCCTGCATATGCAGATTGCCAAGGGCGGTGTGCAGGAGGTCAATATTGAATACAGCGGCGAGCTGGCGGACCTCAACACCAGCCCGGTCACCGTGGCCTTTTTGAAAGGACTGTTTACCCCGATCCTGCAGGATGCCGTGAACTACGTCAACGCGCCCGTGATTGCCAAAGAGCGCGGTATCCGTGTAGTTGAGTCCAAGACTGATCGTTCCGATGATTTCACCAATGTCCTGTCCATCAAGGTTGTAACCAGCGAAGGGGAGAATGTCCTGGTTGGTACTGTTTTTGGTAAAAAAGAGCCGCGCCTGGTTCGTCTCAACACCTTCCGTCTCGAAGCCCTGCCGGCTGGCCCCATGTTGCTGGTCTATAATAAGGATATCCCCGGTGTGATCGGTGCCCTGGGTACTACCTTGGGCAAGGGTGGCGTGAATATCTCACGCATGACTGTGGGGCGGGAAGAGGCCAGTAATCAGAATATTATCCTGCTGAACACTGACAATCTGATTTCAAAGGATCTGCTGGATGAGGTGCTGGCCCTGGATCACATTGATGCTGCCCAGGCGTTGGAATTGGCAGTTCAGTTCTAATGATGCCCTGAAACCTGATTGAGGAATCGTTTTATGACCACCAATGAAAAAGACTGTGTCTGTGGCGAGGGGAAGGTTCCGGATAAGGATGGCCATTGTGTCATGCCCCAGGTGACGTTCCAGGCCTTTGTCATGTCACTCAATACTTCGGTTCTTTATCATCTGGGGGAGATCCCCGATCCTTCCGGGAAGCGAGTCGTCGAGCTTGATCTGGCCCGGCACGGGATAGATACCCTCTGTCTTCTTGAGAAAAAGACTAAAGGTAATCTTGATGAGGAGGAAGAGCGTATGCTCAAAGACATTCTGTGTGATGTGAAGCTGCGCTTTGTCAAGGCCCTGAAAAAATAATGGCTCGACCCGGTGATGCGCTGGTTGTCCTGGCTCCGGCCAAGATCAATCTGACTTTGCGGGTGATAGCCAGGCGGCCCGACGGCTATCACGAGTTGGATACCGTGATGCAGAAGCTGGATCTGGCAGATCGGATCAGTCTGCGGATCAGTGGGCGCCCTGGTGTCAGGCTCAGTTGTGTCAGCTGTGAACTCCCGGAAGATGAATCTAATCTGGCATTTCGAGCGGCGGCTGTTTTTTTGCAGGCCGCCGGGAAGACTCATGAGCTTGGTGTTGAGCTTGTCCTTGAGAAAAAGATCCCCATTGCAGCTGGTCTGGGTGGTGGCAGCTCCGATGCCGGTGCTGTTCTGGTGGGTTTGAATCGTCTTCTGGGTGAGGTGTTTTCTGAGCATGAACTCATCGATCTTGCGCGTCCCCTGGGGGCTGATGTCCCCCTGTTTGTGACTGATCATGTGGCGGTTCGGGCCCGGGGGATTGGTGATTTGATGACCCCGGTTTCCGGGCTGCAGGACTGTGAGGTTGTTCTGGTGAATCCTGGTTTCTCTGTATCCACGGCCTGGGTCTTTGGGAACTATGCGTTGACAGAAGTGGAAAATTATTTTAATATCTCATGTTCTCCAAAACACAGTTGTGGGCTTGAGTGCCCCCTGCATAATGATCTTGAGCAGGTGACTCTGGCAAAGTATCCGCAGTTGAATGAAATAAAGCAGACATTGCTCAGGCTTGGCGCAACAGAGGTGTTGATGTCGGGTAGTGGGCCAACCATATTCGGCCTGTTTCCTGTTCAGGAGCAGGGTGGGCCGGCAGTTTCCGCCACGGTGGTACAGACCTTGCGTGATCACTATGGTGACCAGGTTTTTGTGACCAGGCCATTATGTGCTGGGGCGTAGCCAAGCGGTGAAGGCACCGGGTTTTGATCCCGGCATTCGGAGGTTCGAATCCTCCCGCCCCAGCCATTATTTACACTTATGGCAAGTGTGTTGTTTTGTTATCCGTTAATCTTTGCTTAAAGAGAAAGAATCATGCCGAATATCATTAAGATCTTCTCCGGAAATGCTCATCAGCAGATGGCTCAGGAAATTTCCGATGAACTGAAGTTGCCCCTGTCTGTCGCAGAGGTCAAGAAGTTCAGTGATGGTGAGATTTTTGTCGAAATCGGCGAGAATGTTCGTGGTGCGGATGTCTTTGTTGTCCAGCCTACCTGCACCCCGGTCAATGATAATCTGATGGAGCTGGTGATCATGGTTGACGCCCTTCGTCGTGCTTCAGCGCGGCGGATTACAGCCGTTGTCCCGTATTACGGCTACGCCCGTCAGGATCGTAAAGTCCGTGCTCGTGTGCCTATTTCGGCCAAGGTCGTGGCTGAGATGTTCATGGCCGTCGGAGTGCGCCGGGTTCTGTGCATGGACCTCCATGCGGGTCAGATCCAGGGTTTTTTTAATATCCCTGTTGATCATCTGTATGCGGCTCCGGTTATGCTTAATCATATCAGGGCGGAGTTTGATGATGTGATCATGGTTTCACCCGATGCCGGTGGTGTGGAGCGTACGCGCGCCTTTGCCAAGCGGCTCAATGTTGGTTTGGCCATTATTGATAAGCGTCGGGATAAGCCCAACGAGTGTCAGGCCATGCACGTGATCGGTGATGTGGAGGGCAAGACGGCCATTCTGCTCGATGATATGGTTGATACCGCCGGTACTCTGTGCAACGGAGCCGCAACCCTGATGGAGCATGGCGCCAAAGAGGTCCATGCCTGTTGTTCCCACCCCGTGCTGTCCGGCCCTGCCGTTGATCGGTTGAACAGTTCAGTGATTAAATCACTGGTGGTCACAAACTCCATCCCCTTGACTGGTGATGCTTTGAATTGTGAAAAAATTAAGGTTCTGTCAGTGTCGAGGCTTCTGGCTGAGGCCATTGACCGGATTCATAATGAAGATTCCGTCAGTTCTCTCTTTGTCTGAGAACTGTTGCGGAGCAAATAAGAAACACGTTGGTAAGATAAATTTGTGGTCCTGGAGGAAGCCCTGTGTCGGGGTGAGTGCCGGATGCAAAGGAGAATGGAATGATTCAGGTAGAAATGTCGGCTGAAGTACGGAATGTATTTGGTAAAGGACCCATGCGTCGTCTGCGTGCCGCGGGGATGACCCCGGCTGTTGTGTATGGAGCTCCCGGAAGTGAGCTTCAGGCCATACAGCTTGATACCAAAGAATTTTTTAAGAATCTGTTGATGATTCAGCGGCGTAATGCAGTGTTGAGCATCAACATTGATGGTGTCGTGCGGAATGTTTTGATTCAGGATGTTCAGGCTGATCCGGTTCGTGATACTCTGGTTCATGCTGACTTTTACGAGATTGATGTGGACAAACCACGGACGTTCACTGTTCCGCTGAATCTTGTTGGAACCTCGAAAGGTGAGGATAAGGGTGGTAAGCGTGAGATCGCTGTGATGCAGGTTTCTCTGAACGGAAATCCCCTTGATGTTCCGGATATGATCGATGTCGATGTCACTGAAATGAACATTGGTGACAGCATTGAATTCAGTGCTCTGAATATTCCGGATAACCTGCAGATGGTCTCTGCCCCCACTACTGTGTGTGTTGCGGTCGTTGCCCCCTGATTTTAGTTTGTAAGTTTGCTGTTTCTGATCCGAAAGGGGTGTGTCCCCTTTCGGATTTTTTGTTTGATGGTATCAACTGCTTCGGTTTTCTGTGCAGAACCGTCCCCGGGTCATAATCTGGTGTGTGTATGAGCGCGAAAGAATGGATCATTGCCGGCCTGGGTAATCCTGGTGCCAAGTATGAAGAGACCCGGCACAATATTGGCTTTATGGCCCTGGACGAACTGGCCCGGCGTCATCAGGCAGTTATCGGGGGTGAAAAGTGGCAGGCTTATTCCACCCGTCTGCGCCTTTGGGGACAAAACGTCTCTCTGGTTAAACCGCAGACCTTTATGAATCTGAGTGGTCGCTCTGTGGCTCGTTTTGCTGATTTTTTCAAGGTGCCCCCCGAGCAGATTGTGGTCATTCATGATGATCTGGACCTGGCTCCCGGGCGATTAAAGCTGACCTGCGGCGGTGGTGCCGGCGGGCACAATGGCATTCGTTCGATGATCGAATGTCTTGGAACCCCTGCTTTTTATCGTCTCAAATGGGGGATTGGTAAACCGGGTCAGGGTGAAGTTGATTCGCGGATAGATGTGCAGAGCTATGTGCTGTCCCGCTTCACTGTTGATGAATTGCATAACTTTGTTGACCGGATTGATGTGGTCGAACAGGGGCTGAAGCATCTGCTGGCAGACGACCGGGGACGCGCCATGACCCTGATTAACAGCGTCAAGTGAGGGCCGCTTTTCCGTCCGGGAAAGATATATGGGCGTAATTCGCCTGAATATGGTAAGATACCAATTAAGTGTTCGTTAGTAGTTTATTGTTTTACCCAGGAGGCATGAGTGTTTGTAGAAGGTGAAATGGCCGTGTATCCGGCCCATGGTGTAGGCGTTATTGAGTCCATTGAGACCAAGACTGTTGCAGGCATGGATCAGTCGTTCTATATGATGAGGATCATTGATAATGATATGAAAATCATGATCCCTACCGCAAGCAGTGACAATGTTGGTCTTCGGGCCATTATTGATCAGACTGAGGTGGAAGCCGTTCTGGATATTCTGCGCGAGCGTGATATGGAACTTGGATCTCAGACCTGGAATCGGCGTTATCGCGATTACATGGAAAAGATCAAGACCGGTTCTGTCTATGAAGTGGCTGTTGTTTTGCGTGATCTTTTTCTGCTCAGTGTGGATAAGGACCTCTCCTATGGCGAGCGCAAGATGAAAGACACTGCCAAGAATCTGCTGGTCAAGGAGCTTTCCATTGCTCGGGACATGGATGAGGGGAAGACTGCCAGACAGATTGAGCAGTTGTTTTCCTGACATTCTTTCGGGGTGAAGCCCCAATCCTTTTTGGTTCGCTCTGCGCGCCATTTGTTTCGTGATGGCACCATCACAGGAATTTCTGTGAGTGTATCATGATAGTGCAGCACGTTATTTCTCCGGGCCCCTGATATGTCTGCTCAGTTTGATTTTTCCGTTTCTGCTGATCAGGCGGGTTTGCGCCTTGATCATTTCCTGGCCCTGGCCATCCCTGACGAGTCGCGTTCTTCCTTGAGTGCAGCCGTGCGGTCCGGTCTGATTCTGGTCAATGATAAAAGTCAGAAGAGTGGCTATCGTCTGAAGGCTGGTGAGCAGGTCAGCGGTTCACTGATCGAGCCTCCCCCCCTTGAAATCTTAGCAGAAGATATTCCCCTTGATATCCTGTTTGAGGATGATCATCTTCTTGTTCTGGCTAAACCACCCGGGCTTGTGGTTCATCCCGGTAGTGGGCATCACCGGGGAACCCTGGTGAATGGGCTGGTGTATCATTGTCAGACCATCTGTGAAGTGGGCGATGAGTTGCGTCCCGGAATTGTGCACCGTCTTGATAAGGACACATCCGGGGTTATGGTGGTGGCAAAGACAGCCGCAACCCATCGTTTGTTGGTTGACGCCTTTCGTGATCGTCAGGTTGACAAGGAATACATAGCCCTGGTTCACGGAAGTCCGTATGATGAGCAGGGGCGAATTGTGGCTGCCATTGGTCGTCATCGCATTAACAGGCAGAAAATGGCGATTACTGAAAGCGGCGGGCGCTATGCTGCTACCAACTGGCACGTTCTGGCCCGTTATGGTCATGATTTCACTCTGCTCCAGGTTGGGATTGAGACCGGTCGGACCCATCAGATCCGAGTTCACTTGTCTTCGCTGGGGTTTCCGGTGGCTGGTGACAGTCTGTATGGTTCCAATCGCCCCGGTAAGGGCTTTCCCCGGCAGCTCCTTCATGCCTTTCGTCTCAGTTTTACTCATCCGATAACACGAAAACGACTCAGCTTTGAAGCGCCACTTCCTGCAGATTTTGCGACAATTGTTGATCGCCTGGCCAATGGAGAGGCGGTCGGGAAGGGTGTATGAAGATCGCCTTGACCGGAGGGATGGGCAGTGGGAAAAGCACCACTGGTCGTTTGTTGAGCGATCTGTTAGGTGTGGATCTGCACAGCGCCGATGAGATTTGCCGGGATCTGATGCAACCCGGTAATGCCGGCTGGCAGGAGCTGCGTCAGCGTTGGGGCGGTCGTTATGTCGATGCCCGGGGTGAAATTGACCGACCTCTCTTGCGTCAGGCTGTGTTTGAAGACCTTGAGGTGCGCACGGCCCTGGAAGGGATTCTCCATCCGTTGGTGCGAAAGATTTTCAGCGAGCGGGCTGCCCATGCCTCAGCGCGAAAGAGAAACTTTCTGGCCGAGGTGCCGTTGCTTTTTGAGGTCGGCTGGTCCGGTGATTTTGATTGGAGTATTGCGGTGCTGGCGGATGAACAGGTCTGTGCAGAGCGTATAGCCCTGCGTGACGGGGTGACTCTTGATCAGGCTGTGCAGGCCATGGATACGCAGATGCCGTCCAGCGAAAAAGCTCTTGCGGCGGATTCCGTTCTTGATAATTCCGGTACGTTGGCTGCCCTCTACTCTCAAGTTCAACAGTTGGTGAGGGTGTTGCGTCAGAACCCTCTGTTTTTCTCCTGATCCTCCCGTTTCAGGCGGGGAAAATCCTTGACATGATGTTGATGACTCTTTACTATGCCCTAAATTAAATAATCCTGCCTGACAAATTACTCTCAAATAATCGATACCTCTTTCATGCAAACATCGGTGTTTTTCTTTCCGGTGTTATTCATTTTTTTCAAATAATGACTTGCTTCGGGATTACCGAACCCTCCTCTTTTTTCTGATTTTATAATAATAACGAGACGTTAAATAATTGATTGTCCATGAACCGTACTCTGTGTAGCTGTGATACGGGGAGTGTTCTCTGGAGAATGCCTTGTCTCTGTTTCCGGCTTAAGTGTCTGATTGTGTGTTGAGAAGTTTTTGAAAGATTCATCTTGTCCGGTCGCGGGGCGTTGTTCGGAAATAATTTCATGTCTGAGTGATATGAGGGTACTTTGAAAAATTAGGATTTTCGTTCAAGATCAAGGCGCGCTCAAAATTTTACCGCAGGCATATAGTCGATATTCCGAGGATAAAATTTTGAGCGCAACGCAGATTTTGGGTGAAAAGACAATTTTTCAAGGTAGCCATGAGAGATAGTTTCTCTGTTTTGTTGGTCATAGTTGACCGGTGTTGTTAATCGCCATTAAAGGAGAATAGGTTTAATGAATCTGGCGGAATTGAAAAAAATGAGAATTGCTGACCTTGTGAAGCTTGGGCGTAAACACAAGCTTGAAGGGATCAGTGCCATGAGTAAACAGGAATTGATCTTTGCGATTCTCAAGGAAGTGGGTGATCAGAAGGAGCCCATGCGTGGCAGCGGTGTCCTGGAAATCCTGCCTGATGGATTCGGCTTTCTCCGTGCGCCCGATGCCAACTATCTGCCCGGTCCTGATGATATCTACGTTTCTCCGTCTCAGATCAGACGCCTGAATCTTCGTACTGGTGATACCATTGAAGGCCTGGTTCGCTCACCGAAAGAGGGGGAGCGCTACTTTGCCCTGCTCAAAGTCGAGAGGGTCAACTTTGATCCACCCTCGGCCCTCAAGAATAAAACGCTCTTTCGAAATCTTACGCCCCTGCATCCCGATGAAAAACTCACATTGGAATGGCAGCCTGATAACTACTCCATGCGGCTGGTGGATATGCTGGCCCCCATTGGCAAGGGACAGCGTGGACTGATCGTAGCCCCCCCCCGAACCGGTAAGACAGTGCTCATTCAGAAGATGGCCAATTCAATTGTCCGCAATCACAAGGAGGTTTATCTGATTATCCTCCTGATTGATGAGCGGCCTGAAGAGGTCACTGAGATGACTCGCTCGGTCAAGGCGGCCGAGGTGGTCAGTTCTACTTTTGATGAACCGCCCCAGCGTCATATCCAGGTGGCTGAAATGGCCATTGAGAAGGCTCGCAGCCTTGTGGAGCATAAAAAAGATGTTGTTATCCTGCTGGACTCCATCACCCGTCTGGCTCGTGCCTACAATACAGTAACCCCGGGGAGCGGTAAGATTCTCTCCGGTGGTGTAGAGGCAACGGCCCTGCAAAAGCCGAAGCGATTTTTCGGTTCAGCTCGTAACATCGAGGAGGGGGGGAGTCTGACCATCATCGCTTCGGCCCTGGTCGATACCGGCAGTAAGATGGATGAGGTTATCTTCGAGGAGTTCAAGGGGACTGGTAATATGGAGCTGATTCTCGACCGTAAAATGTCAGAACGCCGCATCTTCCCGGCCATTGATGTCCGTCGATCCGGAACCCGGAAAGAGGATCTCCTCCTTGACCCTGAGACTTTGAACCGGATGTGGATTCTCCGTCGCCTTCTGGGCTCCATGAATCCGGCCGATGGTATGGAATTCCTGGTGGATAAGATGAAGCATCACAAGACCAACAAGGACTTTTTTGAGTCCATGAATAGTTGATGATGGTGTTGTGGAAAGTTGACTTGCTTTGTCCATGAACCATTCATGGCCGTCTGGCTGTGTGTTTATCGCAATAGATCATTGAGACGTATGGTGTCCAAGTTTTAGCTTGAAATCTCTGTCCGTTTCATTATAATGTTATTCTTTTAGCTGGAGACTAATTTCGTGTTTTGTGTCTGCCGCTTAATCGAGACGTCTTGGAAAAAATTTGAACGGCCCTTGTCGGCCTGTTTTTGAGGAGTGAATTGTTATGAGACCTGATATCCATCCTGATTATCATCTAATTAATGCTGTTTGTGCCTGTGGTAACGAGGTCGAGCTTGGTTCTGTTGAATCTGAGATGAATGTGGAAATTTGTTCCGCCTGTCATCCTTTTTTCACCGGAAAACAGAAGTTGATCGATACTGCTGGTCGTATTGACAAGTTCAACAAGCGTTATGCTGGTCATTTCGCGAAAAAATCTGCTTGATCGGATCTGCTGAATAAAGACTTGTTCTTTTATTTACTGCCGGAACCCACAGTTGTGTCTGACACGGCTGTGGGTTTTTTTTGGCTTTTTATAATCTCGCAGGTTCCTGACTGGAGTTGATCTGTTTATGTTTGAAAAATTTGCTGATCTTGGTGACAGGCTCTCCCACCTTGAAGGGAAACTTTCTGATCCCTCCCTGGTGGGGAACCAGCAGGAATACCAGAAGGTTGTGCGTGAGCATGCCCACCTGTCCCGTCTCAATGGTCTGTATATCAGCTTCAGTCAGGTGCAGGAAGAACTGGTGGAGAATCGACTGCTTGCCGCTGACGAGAGTGAAGATCCTGAACTGCGCGAGATGGCTCGAGCTGAACTCGTTGAGCTTCAGGAAAAAGAAGCCCAGCTTGAGCAGGAGATGCGCCTCCTCCTCCTGCCCAAAGATCCAAATGATGAGCGGAATACCTTTCTGGAAATTCGTGCAGGAACAGGTGGTGATGAGGCTGCACTCTTTGTGGGTGATCTCTATCGCATGTATAGCCGTTTTGCCGAGGCACAGGGCTGGAAGGTCGAGGTCATGAGCTCCAGCCCCCTTGGCATTGGTGGCTTTAAGGAAATTATCGCCCTGATCAGTGGGGAGTTTGTGTATTCCAAGCTTAAATATGAGAGTGGTGTTCATCGTGTTCAGCGTGTGCCTGCCACCGAGACCCAGGGTCGTATTCATACTTCGGCGGTCACAGTGGCCATCCTGCCCGAGGCCGATGAGGTCGATCTGACCATTGAAATGAATGATTTGAAATTTGATGTCTACCGTGCTTCAGGGCCCGGTGGCCAGAGTGTGAATACCACTGATTCTGCTGTGCGGATTACACATTTACCCACCGGGCTGGTTGTGACGTGTCAGGATGAAAAGTCACAGCACAAGAACAAGGCCAAGGCTTTAACTGTCCTTCGCGCCCGCCTGCTTGACCAGCGAGCACAGGAGCACCACGACAAGATTGCCGAGAACCGCCGGAGCCAGGTGGGTAGCGGTGATCGCAGTGAGCGGATCCGGACCTATAATTATCCCCAGGGTCGTCTGACTGATCATCGTATTAATTTGACTCTCTATAAACTTGATGCGGTTATGGCAGGGAAGCTTGAAGATGTGATTTATCCCTTGATTGCCCATGATCAGGCCGAGCAGCTCAAAAAAATGCAATAGGCGGGCCGTGTTCCTGATGAGGATTGTTGATGCAGGTTGCTGAGTTGATCCTGGCAAGTGTCGCTCGTCTCAGGGCTGCCGGGATTGAAGCACCAGAGGTTGAGGTGAATATTCTCCTGGGGCATTGTTTGGGAAAGAGTCGTACCCAGTTGCTGCTGGCCAGCCAGGAAAGCGTTGTGCCTGAGCTTGAACACCGTTTTCTGGCCTTGCTTGAGCGTCGCCTGAAACGTGAACCATCCGCGTATCTCCTGGGTGAGCGCGAATTCTGGTCCTTGCCGTTTCGGGTGACCCCTGATGTCCTGATTCCCCGACCTGAAACCGAGTTTCTCCTTGAACAGGTACTGACTCGCTGGCCCAAAAAAGACGGTTTTGTTCTTGATCTTTGTTGCGGGAGTGGGGTAATCGCTGTTGTCCTTGCCAAAGAGCTGGGTGTTCAGGTGCTGGCAGTGGATTTTTCAGCGGCCGCATTGGTCATTGCTCAAGAAAACGCGAGACGGCACGGTGTTGACCGGCAAATTCATTTTGTCCGAGGGGATCTGCTCACGTGTTTGGGGCAGCGTAACAGGTTTTCGCTGGTGGTCTCCAACCCCCCTTATGTCAGTCGTCCGTCCATTGAAAATGAACTGGAGGCCGAGGTGGTAGAGTATGAACCGCATCTGGCCCTGGACGGGGGACCGGAAGGGCTGGATTTGATCCACAGAATTGCCTGCGATTTACCTTCAGTTCTGGCACCGGACGGTCATTTTTTTATGGAGTTTGGGTCTGATCAGGGTCGGGCGATTCAAGCGCTGTTCAGCAGTGGTCAGAGATGGAAGGGCCGTGACGGGCAGCTTGAAATTCTGCAGGATTACGCCGGGCATGATAGAGTTCTGCATGTGACAGGACTCCAGTAACAAGGAAAAATATGGAAAAATTAGTTATAGAAGGCGGTCGTGAGCTGCGTGGTGAAATCCGGATCAGCGGGGCCAAAAATGCTGCCCTGCCGTTGATCGCAGCATCCCTGCTTGCCAAAGGGGTTCATGTCCTGCACAACGTTCCTGACCTGCGCGATACCCGAACTATTCTCCGCCTTCTCGAGTCTCTGGGAGTCAGCTGGGAGCGTCAGGATGATACGTTGCGTATTGATGCCACGGACCTGAATTATTCTGAGGCCTCTTACGAACTTGTCAAAACGATGCGTGCCTCAGTTTTGGTTCTGGGTCCTTTGTTGGCTCGGCTTGGACAGGCTCGTGTTTCATTGCCTGGTGGTTGTGCCATCGGCGCTCGGCCCATTGATTTTCATATCCTTGGTTTTGAACAGCTCGGTGTCACCTGTCGTCTGGAAAACGGTTATGTGGATGCCGAAATTGATGGACGTCTTCAGGGCAACACCGTTTATTTTGATCTGCCGTCAGTGACCGGAACCGAGAACCTGCTCATGGCCGCAACATTGGCCCAGGGAACCACGGTGATCAAAAACGCAGCCCGTGAGCCAGAGATTGGTAATCTGGTCGATATGCTGACAGCCATGGGGGCTGAAATTGAAGGGCGGGATACTGACCGCTTGACGATTCATGGAGTGGAGCAATTACAGGCCGCCGAGAGTGCAGTGATCCCTGACAGGATTGAGACAGGGACGTATCTGATTGCCGTGGCCGCCACTGGTGGCGAGGCGACGCTGACCCACTGCAACCCGGGTCACCTGCCCGCACTGCTTGAAAAACTCCGTGCTACAGGTGTTGAGATCAGTGCTCATGAGCAAAGCCTCACCATCCGTGCATCGTGTGATCAGCCCCTGCGGGCAGTGGATATCAAGACCATGCCTTACCCTGGCTATCCCACGGATCTCCAGGCCCAGTTTATGGCCCTGATGACCCTGAGTGATCAGAGTGCAGTGGTGAATGAGACTATTTTTGAAAATCGCTTCATGCACGTGGCTGAGCTCAAACGTATGGGGGCTGATATCCGTGTGGATGGCCGTACTGCTTTTGTGACCGGGCTTGGTCGGGACGGGTTGACCGGTGCTCCGGTCATGGCCACAGATCTTCGCGCCAGCTCATCTCTGGTTATTGCAGGGCTGGCGGCTGCCGGACGGACTGATATCTCTCGAATCTATCACTTGGAACGCGGCTATGAAAATCTGGTTGATAAGTTGACCGGTCTTGGTGCCAGGGTCTGGAAAGAGCAGGAGTGATGGCATCGTAAAAATCCTGTTTGGGGATTGCAGGGAGTGGTGTAAGTTCGTCGAGCAGAATCAGAAGTGGATGGACCAGCGCAGATACCCCTGATTGTTCTGCCCCCCGAACATTTTGTTTTCATTGCCACTGTACAAATGAATGCTGAAATCCAGGGTCTGTTCGTCAGCAAGGCTCCAGTGAAGTGATGGGGCCAGAAAAAAGGAGCCATCATTCAGGCTGACGATCCCGAGCAGGGCCGCGCTCCAGAAGGCCTCCGGCTGCAGGCTGAGCAGCCAGCCCAATGCATCACGATCCTGCGAGTCGTGGTGGTATTCACCGAGCAGGGCAAGGTTCTCTGAGAGTGGATATTCCCCGCCGATAATCCAGTCCTTCTGCCACTCACCGCTGTCTCTCTCACGGCTCAATCCGCCTTCGCTGCGGATCTCAATCTTCGTATTTCCCAAAGCCCCTGCCATTTCCCAGCCCAGAGTGTCTTCTTTGTTCCTGTTGTCAATCATCGCAATGAGTCCCAGGTCCATTTCGTGTTTAAATGTCTTGACTCTTGCCAGTTGTTGCCTGCGTGCAATGACCAGATCCAGTGCGCCGAGCCGGGTCAGGCTGTATTCGTGACGGAGGGCCTCACTGCCTTCGCGCTCCTCTGGTTCCGGACTGTGAATGTCGATGGGGTTGAAGCGGTCAATGGGGTTCCAGATTCGACCAACTCCCAAGGGGATGCGTTGACGGCCAATAAGCAGGAGGTGGCGGCCCTGTTCGTATTCGAGGATGGCCCTGTGGATTGAAAAGCTGCTTGTCAGTGGACCGCTTTCCTGCCAATGACTGCGGTTATCGATGACAACTCGACCCTGGAGTTGTGTTTGTGTCGTAAAATCCAGATCAGTGGTCAGACGGAGGCGGTTGCTGACTGTGTTTGTCTCCTTGAGTTGGAGAAGGACACTGTTTTCCAGGCCAGAAGTCAGGTCCATGGTTTGAGCCGTGGCGATTGGTGGTATGGCCAGGAGCAGGCATAAACCGACCAGGAGATGATAAGGTTGGTTCATGGGATGTCGTTTCTTTCGTAATGATCAGCGACGACGCGCCCATCTCGCAGGACGATGGAATGGCGGGCCCGGTTGATGACCAGTGAGTCATGAGATGAGATGAGCACGGTAACCCCCTCGTCATGATTAAGTTGTTCCAGAAGATCAAGGAGGCGCTCAGCGTTGGTTGAGTCGAGGCTGGCCGTTGGCTCATCGGCCAGGAGCAGTTGTGGGCGGCTGGCCACGGCCCGTGCCACGGCAACCCGTTGCTGCTGACCACCGCTCAGTTGATCCGGGTGTTTGTCCAGGAGCTGCTCAATGTCTAATTTACCGGCCAGTTCCGCAACCCGACTCTCTTGTTCCTGTTGAGAACGGCCCTGGAGGCGCATGACATAGCAGATGTTCTGGCGAGCGCTGAGGACGGGAATCAGGTTGTGGGTCTGGAAGACAAAGCCAATCCGGTCACGACGTATGGGCGAGAGTTCTGCTTCTTTAAGTTTGCTGATCATGGTCTGCCCCAGGCTGATCGTCCCCTTGCTTGGGCTGTCCAGGGCGCCAAGCAGGTTGAGGAGTGTGGTCTTGCCGCTGCCGGATGGGCCTGAAATGACAGCAAAATCACCGTGAGGGATGGTGAGTGAGACATCGATCAGGGCCGGCGTGCTGACCTCACGGCTGGTCTCAAAGGTCTTATGCAAATGGGCAATTTCAATAAAGGCATCCATGTCATTTTATTGGCTGTTGAGGATGGTTACCGGTCGGGCCTGTTTTAATCGGCGCAGCGGCAGAATGACGCTGGCGGTGCAGGCCAGAAGAATGGCAATCAGGGCGGTTGTGAAGTAGTCAGGGCGTATGATGGCATAGATGATGGTGTCCATGCCAAAGGCCTGCAATCCTTCTTGAAAAACCTCAAGGTTCAGACCATGTTCGACAAACCAGAGGAGCGTTGCAACCCCGGACCCGGCCCCGAGAATGAATCCGCCCAAACCCAGGAGGGTCGATTCCAGAAGAACCTGGGCCCGAATTTGTTGAAAGCTGGTTCCTACGGCAATCATGATTCCGAACTCCCGCAGCCGTTCCAGAACAGAGACGGTCATCACCCCCCAGACACCAAGCCCGGCCACGCAGAAGACCAGAAGATTGCAGATCAGATTAAAGGTTTTCATGACCTGCCGCCCTTGAAGCAGGGCGGGGTAGAGTTGATCCCAGCGCAGGATCTCGATGGCAGAATCGTCCAGTTCGCGGAGGAGTTGCTCCTGGAGGAGAGCGGTGTTGTCCGGGTTGTGCAGGATCAGGCTCAGTTGGCTGAAGCCTTGCGAGACACCCAGAAATTCTCGACATTGCTCAATATCCATGTACAGGATCTTGTCGTCTATCGGTTGATTGCCGCTGCGGATGATGCCGTTGACCTTGAGGACAAGTGAGTTGATGTTCTGCTGCCTGTCCTGTGCCGAGAGGATGATCTTTTGCCCGATCGAGACCCGGAGCTTGCCGGCCAGTCCATGGCCGAGGATGGCCCCATTACCATCGGATCCAAAATGCAGACGGCCCTGGGCCAGCTTGTCAGAAAGACCTGCATGGACGATTTCTTCTTCCAGGGGTACACCCTGAATCTGAACCTGGCGGGCAGCGTGTGCTGTGGCCAAAAGACCGGTGTGGCTGAAGCGGATGCTACGACTCTTGATGAGTGGATTTGTGCGGAGTATTTGCTGGTTGAGGAGTGAGTCCGGGAGCAGGCGATCCAGGCTGGGATCCAGGCGATACCCCTGGGCAAAAAGACTCAGGTTGCCACTGTCGCTCTTGACCGTATTGTCGATCATCTGCTCGGTCATTCCGTCGTAGATGCCCTCCATGAACAACAGTCCCCAGAGGCTGGCCCCGATCATGAGCGTCACCAGGAGAGAGCGCCCCCGTCGCCTGCCCAAAGCGTTCCAGGCCATATGCCAGATGAGCTTATACATGACGCATGGCCTCGGTTGGTCGCAGTCGGGTGACTCGAAGCAGGGGCACGAGCATTGCCATCAGGGCGGCCAGCGTCATAATGATCATGTCCCGCAGGATTTGAGTCAGGGAAAAGAGAGCTGGCAGGGTCGAGACGGCCAGGTTGTACTGTTTGAATTGTTCCTCCCAGGCGCTGAATGAAAATGGGTTTTCCTGGAAGTACCAGGCAAAGGCGCCACCCAGCATACCGCCCGGGATAACCCCTGCCAGGGTCAGGATCAGGCCTTCCAGGAGCAGCAGGGTGAATATCTGTCTCTGGCTGCTGCCAATGGCTCGCAGAATGCCGATTTCCCGGGTCCGGGCCATGATCGCCAGCAGGGTATAGATGGTGATGACAAAGAGAATGACCAGAAAGAGGACGCTCAGGGTCAGGTAGCCAAAGATCGAATCCACGGTCATTGCCTCGACCAGCCCGGACATGGTTTCCTGCCAGCTCCGAACTTCAAGGCCCAGCTCCGGAGGGAGACGCTGGCTGAGAAGCCTGGCCAGATCCTGTACCTGATCTGGATTGTGCGGGAGGACGATCACATGACTGGCCGTATTGTCCAGGGCCATGAGCGGTTCAATATAGGTGCGGTTGACAAAGGCACTGCTGTTGTCAAAGTCAAAGAGTCCGGTCTGAAAGATACCCTTGACATGCAGGCGGTCGGCGGCAAAAGATGAATCGGCACCGGAGCCGACAAAGGCAAGGTTGGAGCCCACGTCAACCTTGAGCCGTTGAGCCAGTTCCCGCCCCAGGTAGACCTGGTTCTGGTCATTGTTGCTCAGATATTCGCCCCGGATCAGGGATTGTTTTAAGCGGGAGACCTGGGCCTCTTTGTCAGGCTCGACTGCGGCCAGAAGGGCCCCCAGGGCCTGGTGGTCACTGACCAGGAGGGCAAAGGATTCGTAGCGGCTGGTGGCAAGAGCCACTTCGCTCTGTGCGTTTAATACGTTATTGAGGGCGGCCAGATCAAAGACCAGGCGATCAACTCCCGGTTCGTCCCGGTAGCCGTTCCCGGTGATCTGAAGATAGCTTGGGTAGATTTCCACGGCACTGCGGATCATCTGCCGGTGTGATCCTTCCATGAAGGCTCCGGAAAAAACAAGGATTGCGGTGGCAAAGAGAAGGAGCAGGACGGTCACCAGGCTGCGGCGGCGCTGACTGCAGATGTTTTTCCAGGCAAGGTCGAGAAACATGATCTTAGCGGGACAGCCGCTTCAGGGCCCGTTTGCTGAAGGTTTCTTCCGGGATATCGAGATCAAAGGCGGCCTCCATGACATCAATTCTGGTCCAGCGCTCTTCCTGACCTGCCTCTCGGGGCTGCATGAACCAGCGAGCGGGATAGATGCGACCACCCATCTCGGAGTACCGGGAGTATTCCAGTGTTCTGATTAACTGGTTTTCCTCATCGTAGTAATCCACTCTAAGCGGTAGCAGATGCTCCCTGGACAGAACCACGAGCAGGCGTCCCCAGACCACAGGGGCCTCAGCGCGGGCCGTGAGCTCCAATGTCCATGTCTCATCGTCTTCTGCGGAGATGGAGCTGTGATAGTCACGGCTGAGGAGGCTTTCCCGCACCAGATCATCATTGCTGAAATCGCTGCCCATCCAGCTCTGCAGCATCATGGCGGCCGGAATCTTGATGATTTTTTCAATCCTTGGTACGTACTGCCACAGGCCGTTGTCGATTTTGAGGAAGGTGATGCCACGATCCTTGGCCGGGTAGGTGATCTTGATGAAATTCCGGTCACGCCCGCTGGAGTAGCTTTCCATCTCCATCCGTCGCTCTCCGCGCCGGTTTCCCACGACCATGGCCAGTTTAATGATGGCCGTATCGCCGTAGAGCCTGTCTTCCATTTCCTGCAGGAGTGATTCGGCGTCAGCGGCTACCAGAGGAGTGGCAGAGAAGAGAATCAGGCCGATGAGAGAATATCTGAGTAGAAGCTGCATAGTTGGCTCGGAGTGAGGGGCTGGCAGAATCTGATCATGTACCGTTATGTTCAGTGTATCGCATCAGGATCTCTTTTCCAAGGGAAGTGAGGTAAACAAAGGATGATGTGATGAAAACAGGCGCGTACTGGGGTGGGATTGTTGTGGATCAGTCGGTGCAACCGTGTTCTCTGATCAGCTGTTTCCTGCGGATGGCGCTCAGGCGCCGGATCTGGTATTCCCGCTTGAGGGCAGCGGATCGTGAGGCGGCCGCTTCGCTGTAGACGAGCTCAACTGGGCGTCGGCATCGGGTATAGCGGGCTGCGCGTCCGGTGTGGTTGTGTTCATGCAGGCGCCGCCTGAGATCGGTGGTTATGCCGGTGTAGAGAGTTTGGTCGCGGCAGAGGAGGATGTAAACATGCCATGAGTTTGGATCAGGCGGTTCGCTCATTTTTTTGTGCGTGCGGAGTCATGTGGTCCAACTGGAGTGTATCCGGAATGCAGGGATCTGAATCAGGTCCTGATCATGCCATGAAGGTGAAAGAGTTGCAAGGAATCCGTGTGGATGGTATGTAAGTGGGGAGTTTGAGTTGAAGTCATTTTGAAGGTGTCAGTCAAGTAACTGTATGGAGTTTCATGAGTCAGGACGATTCCCCGAGCAGCACTTCGCAACAGCCCCTGCCCGATGGTCAGGAGCCAGCGGATCAGGTCGATCAGGTCGATCAGGTCGATCAGGTCGATCAGCTGGACAGCCAGTCGCTGGTGGATCATCTCCGTGAGCTGCGGACCTGTCTGTTGTATTCCTTTATTGCGATCTTTATCGGATTTGCTGCTGCTTACAGCCAGATCAAAATTATCGGCCACTGGTTTTTTGAACCCCTGCTCTCGGTCCTGCCCCCTGATCATTCACTGATCTTTACCTCGTACCAGGAAGGGTTTTTTTTTATCTAAAGCTCGCCCTGGTCTGCGGAATCCTGTTTGCCAGCCCTGTCATTTTCTCTCAGATCTGGCGGTTCATAGCCCCCGGTCTTTATCATCATGAAAAGCGGGCTGTTCTGCCCTTTTCCATTCTCTCCACGCTCTGTTTTTTAGGCGGTGCCGCCTTTGGTTATCTGGTTGTTTTTCCACCTGCCTTTCGTTTTCTGAGCGGTTATGGCAGCGAATATCTGGTTGCCATGCCTGCGGTGAGCGAGTATTTCTCTTTGGCCCTGAGGCTGTTGATCGCCTTTGGGGTGATCTTTGAGATGCCCATCCTCATGGTCTTTCTGGCCAAGATGGGGATCGTCAATGTCAGTTTCCTCAATCGCCATCGCAAGTATGCTATTCTGATTAATTTTATTATCGCAGCTATTCTCACTCCGACTCCAGACATCATGAACCAGATGATGATGGGGATTCCTCTGATGATTCTGTACGAGATCAGCGTGGTCGCGGTCTGGATCTTTGGTCGTGGAACCTTTAAGGGTTTTTCAAAGGCTCCAGCAGGCTCAGAGGTGGCGTTGGTGTCCGAAGAGGAGAAGAAGCAGGTGCTGCCGGGAAAAGAGTAATTTGAACCCGGTGGGGCTGGAATGTTGCGTCCTGTCGGGGTATAGTTTGACGAAAAGGGATGGCTCCCTTGAAAAAATGTCTTTTCAGGCAGGATTTGCGTTCCGCTCAAAATTTTCGGTGTGCCCTGGTCTGGTGTGATAATCATGATTTTTCAAAATACCCTTATATTCACTTGTAATATTTGTCATTGGAGGAAGGTATGTGTGTGAGTGATGACTTCAGCCGGGTTTTGGACGTTGGTCGACCGCCCAATATTAAGAAACTGTTTCCCAATTCCCGGGCTCTTCTGGTCAGTGGAAAGGTCATTGATCGGGCTCTGCTGGCCAAGGGTGGAGCCATGACCATGGCTGCAAACGGCCGCAATCATTTTATTATTCGGGGGGCTCTCATGGCGGCGCAACGGGCTGAGGCCGCGTTGATTATTGAAATTGCCCGCTCTGAAGGGGGAGCCACGGCCTATTGTCCGGTCAATTACTGGAATATGGCTCGTCAGGTGGATGCGCTCTGTAATGAGTTGGGAATTACCGTACCTGTGGCTATTCATGCCGACCATTATGGCATTAAGAAGGTCGATGATCTGCCCATGGCCCGGGTGGAAATTCCATCGATCTTTGATGCCGGGATCACCTCCATTGCCATTGATGCCTCGCACATGCCCGACGACTTGAACCTGTTGGCCAATCTTGATTTGAACAACTATATCCCTTCCTGGGCCGGGCTTGAGACCGAGGTTGGTGAAATTAAAGGAACACAGGGCCTGTCGACGGTTGACGATGCCTCGTTTTTGATTCAGGGGCTGAACGCCCATGGCATCTGTCCGGACTGGATCGCTCTGAATAACGGGACTACCCATGGCATTGAGGCCAGCGGTCAGGGGATTCAGGTGGAGTTGACCTCGGCCATCCATGAGGCCTTGACGCCTTATGGGACGTCAGGCGCCCAGCATGGGACCTCGGGCAACAGTTCCGAGCGGCTGCGTGAGATTGCCGCAAGTACACGCACCACCAAGGCCAACGTGGCCACGGCTCTGCAGATGGTATCCTGGGGGCTTGAGGTCAATGATTATGGCAACGCCATCCTTGATGTCAATGGTGATTTTAAGAAGGTCGCCGGGCAAGGTGTCAGCGAGGAAGTCTGGGCGCAGATGGTAGCCCATGCCCAAGCTGAGGGCTGGAAGGGTGGCAGTTATAAGAACCTGAACCTGATTTTTGAAAATCGATTCCTGGGCCAACGCTCCGAAGTTCGTGAGCGCATGGCAAAGCGGGTTGAGGATTTCGTCTACACCATGCTGGTTGATGTCTTCCACGCCGATGGTTCTGCAGGCATTGCCCGAGAACTCCTCCTTGAGGCCGGTTCCTATGACCTGGGGGCAAAAGCCGAGCGAATTGAAGATCCTGCCCAATGGACTGAGGCCAAGATCACTGAGCGTGCCGCAACCCTGGATGTGAATGAAGGACCTGAGGGCGATTTCGACGATTGATGGAACGTTGTCGATTGAGGGTTTCGTTCTGAGAGGACCTGTATGATGTTGTGTGGAGCCTGATTTCTTGGGCCTTGGTTTTTGCTCTTTTGCCGGGCCCTGTGGTTCGAGAATAAATACAAATCCCCCTTGGCGGTGCTTCTGCCAAGGGGGGGGGTGTTTGTGGTGCTGATGAATTATGCTTGCAGAAATCTATCCAGGAACTATTCTTAAATAAGTGGCATTTTATATCGGGTAATTAAGCCCTTTATTTTCAAGGAGGTTCTTTATGGCCAAGATTACATTACAGGGAAATTCCATTGACACCATTGGTGCGTTACCGGCTCTGCAGAGTCAGGCCCCGGCCTTTCGCCTGACCAGGACTGATCTGTCCGACTGCATCCTTGTCGATTTTGCGGAGCAAAAGATTGTTATGAATATTTTCCCCAGTATCGATACCGGGGTCTGTGCTGCATCGGTGCGTCATTTTAATCAAGATGCGGGTGAATTAGAGGAGACCGTGGTCCTTTGTATCTCGGGAGATCTGCCCTTTGCCCATCAGCGTTTTTGTGAGGGTGAGGGGCTAGCCAATGTCATTCCACTCTCAGTCTTTCGGGCGCCTGAGTTTGGCCGGGACTATGGGGTGACTATTACCAGCGGCCCTTTGACCGGGCTCCTGTCGCGGGCTATTATTATCATAGATACTTCGGGCCAGGTGGTCTACACCGAGCAGGTTCCAGAGATCACCCAGGAGCCTGATTATGATGCGGCCCTCAAGGCTTTGTGTCGGGTCGACTGACAGAAGAGAGTTTGGAGTTTTGCAAAAAAACCCGATACCTGCAAATCGCGGGTACCGGGTTTTTTTGGACAGGGGCAAGGCAAGGGGGGTATTTCTCAGTCCGCTTTCATCAGTTCAATGGCCACCTTGATGATTGACGGGGAGTCGAGGCTGCTCTTGCGCCACAGGGTCTTTTGTGGTCCATGCTCGATGAAGTGATCCGGGTGGGCCAGAATTTTGCTCTTGATTCCGTACAATCCGCGCTGTGAGAAGAGTTCAAGGATTGAGCTGCCAAAACCCCCTTGGCCCGCATTGTCTTCGATGGTGATCATGCGTCCAGTGTGCTCTGCCCAGTCGCAGATCAGGTCGGCATCCAGGGGCTTGATAAAGCGGGGGTTGATCACCGCGGCGGCAATACCGAGCTTGCTCAGGCCTTCCGCGGCGCGCAGGGCCGGATGGACCCGGTTGCCCACCGGCAGGAGGAGCAGATCGCTCCCCTCACGCAGGACCTCTCCCTGGCCAATGGTCAGCTCTTTCAGGGTGGATTCAAGTTTAACCCCTTCGCCAGAACCACGTGGGTAGCGAACAGCAGATGGCCCTTTGAAACGGCTGGCGGTGAAGAGCATGTGCTGCAGCTCGTCTTCGTCTTTGGGAGCCATATACACCAGATTGGGGATGTACCTGAGGAAGGAGATGTCAAAGACCCCGTGGTGGGTGGGGCCGTCGTCGCCAACAACTCCCCCACGGTCAATGGCCAGAGTGACCGGTAGATTCTGCAGGCAGACATCGTGGATAATCTGATCCATGGCCCGTTGGAAGAATGATGAGTAGATGGCAACCATGGGGTGGAAACCCTCAAGGGCCAGGCCGGCGGCAAAGGTGACGGCATGCTGCTCGGCAATACCCACATCAAAGAAGCGCTCGGGAAACTCTTCGGCAAAAGAATCCAGCCCGGTTCCTGCCGGCATGGCCGCTGAAATACCAATGATTTTTGGATTTTTTCGAGCCATTTTACTCATGGTCTCGCCAAAGATCCTGGTGTAGCTCACCGGGCCACCGGATGGGTGGGGAGAGCCTGTTTTAATCTCAAAGGGACCAACACCATGGTAGTTGCCCGGATTGTCTTCGGCAGGCTTGTACCCCTTCCCTTTGGTGGTGATCACATGGACCAGAACCGGACCGTCGAGATTGTCACGGACATTTTCCAGAGTTGGCAGCAGGGCATCCAGGTCATGCCCGGGGATCGGGCCCACATAGTAGAACTTCAGGGCTTCGAAGAGCATTCCCGGGGTGAAAAAACTTTTTATGTTTTCCTCGCTTCTCTTTAAAACACTGAGGATATTTTCACCTACTCCTGAGAGTTCGTGCAGGCGGGTGGCGATGTGATTACGCAGGCGGCTGACCGTCTTGCCGGTCAGTTTGCGGCTCAGAAAACTTGAGAGGGCGCCGACGTTCTCTGAGATCGACATCTCATTGTCGTTGAGGATGACGATCAGGTCGCGGTCCAGGTGTCCGGCCTGGTTCAAAGCTTCAAAGGCCATGCCGGCCGTCATGGAGCCATCACCAATGACGGCGATGACCTTGCGTTTGTCGCCGTTCATTTCTTTACCGCAACTCATGCCCAGTGCCGCGGACAGAGAGGTAGAGGAATGACCGGTTTCCAGCGCATCGTACGGGCTTTCCTTGAATTTGGGAAAGCCGCTCATTCCTTTGTATTGACGCAGGGTGTGGAATGTCTCCTGCCGTCCGGTGATCAGTTTGTGGGCGTAGGTCTGATGACCGACATCCCAGATCAACTTGTCTTCCGGGGTGTTAAAGACTTTGTGCAGGGCCAGGGTCAGTTCGACCACGCCCAGGCTTGGAGCCAGGTGTCCGCCGGTTTCTGAGACGGTGTTGATGATGGTCTCGCGAATATCCCGTGAGATGACTTTGAGTTGGGGAACACTCAAGTCACGCAGGTCTTCAGGAGACTTGATATCCTTGAGTCGGGGCGAGGCCGTGGTCGTGATGTCTGGATCAGATGTCAGCATAAATGAGGTCGTGTGTCAGTGCGAACGGGTTTCGATATAGCGGGCCAGCCCGCGTAATGGTTCGGCTTTGTGATCAAAGCACTTGAGTGCGGTCAGGGCAAGCTCGACTGCCTCCCGGGCCTTGTTGCGAGTTTCAGTTATGCCGAAGTAGGCAGGGTATGTGGCCTTGCCCCGTTCGGCGTCGCTGCCCGCAGCCTTGCCTAATTGTTCAGTGGTGGCGGTGGCGTTCAGGAGGTCGTCGACAATCTGAAATGCCAGGCCGATCTGGCGACCGTAGGCGTCAAGTGCCTGAATCTGCTGACTGTCGGCTCCGGCCCCCAGGGCGCCGGCAAGGACAGAGGACTTGATCAGGGCACCGGTCTTGCTGCGGTGTATGTCACGCAGGGTCTCAAAGGGGAAGTCCCGGTTCTCGTTGGCAATATCCAGTGCTTGCCCCCCGACCATTCCCAGGGAACCAGCCGCCCGGGCAATGCAGTGGGTCATGGCCAGCAAGCGTTCCGGAGCAAGGGTGTTGATGGTCCTATTGCTGATCAGATCAAAGGCAAAGGCGTGCAGTCCGTCACCTGCCAGTATGGCTTCGGCCTCACCAAAGAGGATGTGGTTGGTTGCCTTGCCGCGCCGCAGTTCATCGTCGTCCATGGCCGGCAGGTCGTCGTGAATCAGGGAGTAGGTGTGGATGCACTCCAGGGCACAGGCTGCGGGCATCAAGGCCTGCTCAACAGCGGGAGCATCGTCCACGGCGCGCCCGGCTGCCAGACAGAGAATGGGCCGTATCCGTTTACCACCGGCAAAGAGGCTGTAGCGCATGGCCTCGATGTGTTGCCTGAACAGCCCTTCGGCCGGGAGCATGTATTCGGCCAGTGCTTTTTCGACCAGAAGCCGCTGCTCATTCAGGTACTGTTTGGTTTTCATGCTCGTCGCTGTTGCTGTCGAAGGGGACTGACTCAAGTTTACCGTTTTTGTTGAGGAGAAGCTCCACTTTGGCCCGGGCCTCACTCAATTCACGGTTGCAGAATTCGGCCAGTTCTATGCCTTCGTTGAACTTTTTCAGACTCACGTCAAGGCTCAAATCACCCGTTTCCAGCTCTTCAGTGATCTTTTCCAGTCGGGCAAGACCATTTTCAAATGTTCGTTTGGCCATAATGTATTATGATGTTTATTCATGATGACGGGCAGGGTGAGTTGTTATTTTGGCTCATTGCTGCAGCTGTCAAAGAGTGACCATTCTATTCACTGAGCCGCCAGAAGTCGAGAAGAAAATCCCAATTGAACCCGTCAGGCCGTGCCTTCTAAACCCCATATCCTTGAAGAACCGCTGCATCAGTTCCTGTCCTGGTTGACCAATGAGAAGGGCTATTCGCCCCATACCATTGACAGCTATCGACGGGATATCCTGGAGTTTCAAGCCAGTTTGCCTGCAGATATTGACCTTGCGGCCATTGAGACGATCCATGTTCGCCGTTATGTGGTGAGCCTGCATGGTCGTAACAGCTCGGCCACTGTGGCCCGCAAGCTCTCTGCGCTGCGCAGCCTTTTTCGCTTCATGCAGCGTCGACTTGGGCTTGACTCAGATCCTCTGGTCGGGGTTATGGCACCAAAAACAGGGCGTTCCATCCCCGTGTTTCTGACCGTGGATGAGGTCTTCAGTCTACTTGAGGCCCCTGGCGACCAGGACAGTTTCGCGGCCCGGGATATTGCTTTGCTTGAGCTTTTGTATTCCACCGGAATGCGGGTGGCGGAGCTGGTTTCCCGTGATCTTGCCGACCTTGATTTCGAGTCCGGGATGCTTAGGGTGAGGGGCAAAGGAAACAAGGAGCGTCTGGTTCCAGTGGGTCGTCCGGCCCGGGAGGCAGTCCGTGCCTGGCTGGGGTTGCGCAATGAGCTCACCGCAGCCCGTGTGCGGCGAGGCCATCTGCCTGAGCGGAATGCTCTGTTTTTGAATGGACAGGGGGGGCGTTTGAGTGTTCGGAGTGTGGAGCGACTGATCCGGATGTATGGTGAGCGGGCCGGAATTCTCCAGGCCGTGACTCCCCACGCTCTCAGGCATTCCTATGCCACTCATCTCCTGGAGATGGGGGCTGATCTGCGTTCGGTTCAGGAATTACTCGGCCATGCCAGTTTATCCACAACTCAGCGCTATACCCATCTGACTCTGGATCATCTGGCCGAGGTCTATGATCACGCGCATCCCTTGGGCGGAGCCCAGGAGAGCCGGAAAAAGTGACGGTATCCCAATGATTTTTCATATGTCGAAATGCTTTATTCGCCATCGTATATTATAAGATGCTGTTGTGACATTATCAAAAAAACTTTAAACGAGTTAAATCTTCGAGCGGGAAAAAATGAAAATCAGATCAACAACTATCTTAGCCGTCCGTCATAAGGGGCAGGTGGCCGTGGCAGGTGATGGCCAGGTCTCCATGGGAAATACGGTCATGAAGCATGATGCACGCAAGGTCCGCCGTCTTTATAATGATCAGGTCATTACCGGTTTTGCCGGGGCTACAGCAGATGCCTTTACCCTTTTTGACAAACTTGAGCAGAAGCTGGAACAGTATAATGGCAACCTGATGCGGGCCGCAGTCGAGCTGGCCAAGGAGTGGCGCACCGACAAAATGCTTCGTCGTCTGGAGGCCATGCTCATTGCCGTAGACAGCGAGCACAGTCTGCTGCTCAGCGGGACCGGAGACGTGATTGAACCCGACGGGGGTGGTGTCCTGGCCATTGGTTCCGGCGGCCCGTACGCTCAGTCGGCTGCTCTTGCCCTGGTTCAGCACAGTGATCTGGATGCAGAGGCAATTTGTCGCGCATCCATGCAGATTGCCGGCTCCATCTGTGTTTTCACCAATCATTCCATGACACTTGAGACATTATGAATCCCATGCAATCCATGATCCCCAAAGAGATCGTAACCGAACTCGACAAGTATATCGTTGGCCAGGCCGATGCCAAACGCTCGGTGGCCATTGCCCTGCGGAATCGCTGGCGTCGTCGTCAGGTGGAATCGCCTCTGCGCGAAGAGATTGCGCCTAAAAATATCATCATGATCGGCCCCACCGGAGTTGGCAAGACCGAGATTGCACGTCGTCTGGCCACCCTGGCTCAGTCGCCGTTTCTCAAGGTCGAGGCCTCCAAGTTTACCGAGGTGGGCTATGTGGGCCGGGATGTGGAATCCATGGTGCGTGATCTGGTGGAGATTGCCATCAATATGGTCAAGGATGAGCAGAAAGAGCGAACTCAGGGGCTGGCCGAGGTGAATGCCGAGGACCGGATTCTTGATATTCTGCTGCCGCCATCACCCGCACATGGAGAGGCTGCGCAGCAGGGCCCTGCAGGTGCTTCCTCGTTTATCATTCAAGATTCAGAGCAGAGTGTTCTGCCCGCAGCCCCATCGCCTGATCCGGTGGAGTCTTCGACCCGGGAGAAGTTCCGGGAGATGTTGCGCGCCGGGAAACTTGATGATCGCGAACTGGAGCTGGATCTGGTGGAATCACGTTCCACGCCCATGGTTGAAGTGATGGGTGTTTCCGGGATGGAGGACATGCAGTCCAATTTGCAGGATGCCTTCAGCAAGATTTTTCCCAAAAAGAAGAAGAAGCGAAAACTGAAAGTGCCCGAGGCCCTTAAGGGGCTGATTCAGGAAGAGACCGAGCGCCTGGTCGATATGGACAAGGTCATGGAAGAGGCCCTGCATCGCACCGAACAGTCAGGCATCATCTTTCTTGATGAGATTGACAAGATCGCCTCGCGGAGTTCCGGCGGTCAGGGGCCGGAGGTCTCACGGGAAGGTGTCCAGCGCGACCTGCTGCCCATCGTTGAGGGCTCGACCGTGACCACCAAGCATGGCATGGTCAAGACGGATCATATCCTTTTTATTGCCAGTGGCGCCTTTCATATGGCCAAACCCTCGGATCTGATTCCTGAACTCCAGGGGCGCTTTCCAATCCGGGTTGAGCTGCACTCTTTGGGCAGGGATGAGTTTGTCCGTATTCTGACCGAGCCTGAGAATGCCTTGATCAAGCAGTATATCGCCCTGATGGCAACCGAGGGAGTGGAGTTGGTCTTTGAGACTGAATCGATCCTGGAACTGGCCGAACTTGCCGTTCAGGTCAATGAAAAGACAGAGGAGATCGGGGCCCGTCGTCTGCATACGGTCATGGAGCGGGTTCTGGATGAGCTTTCTTTTGATGCCTCGGAGAGGGGTGGAGAGCGCTTTGTGGTGACCGCCGCCTATGTGAAAGAGCAATTGGCCGGTATTGTCCATGATCAGGATTTGAGTCGTTATATCCTCTAGATTGGCGTCAAAACTTTTCAAGGTAGCCCCATGAATAAAAGGAGTTGAAAGACATACCATGCATGATATTGATCCTGAACTGATGTACTGCCCCACCTGTAATGATGAGTATCGTTCTGATATGACCCTGTGTGCTGTCTGTGAAGTGGACCTGATCAGCGGTGACCAGCGTTTGGCACAGGAACAGGCCCTGAATGATACTCTGGCCAGTCGTACCATGGAGATCTCTCCTGATGATGATCTTGTGCCTCTGCGTAAAGGTGTCCTGCTGGAGATGAAGAATCTGCAGAATATTCTGGCAAAAGAACGGATTCCGGCCCTGATTACCAGCGATGAGTCAAGTTGCGGCAAGAGTTGCGGTAAAGGCTGTGGCGGTACGGAACTCAATCTTCTGATACGGCGCGAAGATGCCCAGGCGGCCATCGATATCCTGGCCCGCGATTTCAGGGAAAAAACGTCCCTCGATGATCATGATCTGACCCATGTCAGTAAGGTCTACGATCGTGGGGCTGCTCAGGCAGTCTGTCCGGCCTGCGGCTGTAGTTTCACCACCAGCAATCCCACCTGTCCGGATTGTGGACTCTGTTTCTGATAAACAGTGAGGAGCAGTCCGCATGAAGTCTTCCTTCATCTCTCTTTTCCTGTGTCTGACGTTTTTTGTCGTTTCCGCCCCAGTCCATGCACTGGACATCATGTTGCCACTTGTCTACGAGGAGCAAACTGATGTCAGAAGCTGGCTGATGAGTGAAAAACTCGATGGGGTCAGGGGCTACTGGGATGGCAGGAAGATGTTCTCAAAAAACGGACTGCCCTTTCATCCCCATCCTGATTTTATCAAAACCCTGCCTCCCTTTCCTTTGGAGGGAGAAATATGGGGAGGAAGGCAGACATTTGCAAAGACGTCTGGCATGGTCAGAAAAAAAGCCCCCCATGAGGGCTGGCGCACCCTGCAGTTTGCCATCTTTGATGCACCGGAAGTCCCTGGTGGTATCGAGCAGAGACTGCTGGCTGCCCAGGAGTGGTTCCGGGCCAACCCGTCTTCCTATGCCTTTGTGATTGAACATCACCCGGTGCATGACGCACAACATCTCCAGGCAGAGTTGCAACGGATTGAAAAACTGGGTGGTGAGGGGATTATCCTGAGAAGGCCTAATTCACCGTATGTTGTGGGAAGAAGCGCGGATATCCTCAAGGTAAAGAGTTATTATGATACCGAAGCCGTGGTTATCGCGGAGTTTCCAGGGAATGGCCGGAATAAAGACAGAATGGGGTCTCTGTTGGTTGAACTGCCGGAGACAAAAATACGTTTTAAAATAGGCAGCGGATTCACAGATGCGGAGCGGGAAACTCCACCTGTGCCCGGCTCAGTCATCACCTTTAGATATTACGGCTTTTATGAATCCGGAATTCCAAAGTTTCCTTCTTTTTTGCGGATCAGGCCATAAGCGCATGGAGTGATTCTGCTCTGTACAACTTTGCCACTGTCAGTTTAAAGAAGCCTAAAAAAGAAAAGGCCCGCCATGTGACTCATGGAGGGCCTTTTCTTTTTCTGATTGATAAGAAGAGCTTTCAATGATCAGGCACTGTGAATGATGCACCTCAGTGCCTGATCTCAAGATTTCTGCTTACATCGTGTCAATGATAGTGTTGAAAGTCGCACTGGGGCGCATGGCCTGGTTGGTCTTTTTTTGATCAGGTCTGAAATATCCGCCAATGTCCACGGGCTGGCCCTGGGCCTGGAGCAATTCACTTGTAATCTTGTCCTCATTGGCCACAAGCTCTGCGGCCATCTTCTTGAAGCGGGCCTGCAGGGGGGCGTCTTCGCTTTGCTCGGCCAGGTTCTGTGCCCAGTAGAGGGCCAGGTAAAAATGGCTGCCCCGGGTGTCTATCTCGTTGACCTTGCGTGAGGGAGAACGTCTGTTTTCCAGATGCATGCCAATGGCCTGATCCAGGGTTCGGGCCAGGAGGGCAGCTGTCTGGTGATTGAAGGTGGCGGCGATGTGTTCAAAGGATGGTACCAGGGCGCAGAACTCACCCAAGGAGTCCCAGCGCAGGTGTCCCTCTTTGACAAACTGCTGTACATGTTTGGGGGCGGAACCGCCGGCCCCGGTTTCGAACATGCCGCCGCCGTTCATCAGCGGGACGATGGAGAGCATCTTGGCACTGGTTCCAAGCTCAAGGATGGGGAAGAGGTCGGTGAGATAATCACGCAGGACGTTGCCGGTCACTGAGATGGTGTGTTCCCCTTTTCTGATCCGTTCCAGTGAGACGCGCATGGCCTCAACAGGGGGCATGATCCGAATATCCAGACCACTGGTGTCGTGATTGGGGAGGTAGGCCTTGACCTTGGCGATGATCTGGGCGTCATGGCTGCGGTTTTCATCCAGCCAGAATATCGCCGGAGCGCCGGTGGCCCGTGCCCGGGTGATGGCCAGTTTGACCCAGTCCTGGATGGGAGCGTCCTTGGTCTGGCAGGCCCGGAAGATATCACCTGTTTCCACGGCCTGTTCCAGCAGGGTGGTGCCGGTGTTGTCCACCAGGCGAATGACACCGGTGCCTGGCGCCATAAAGGTTTTGTCGTGGGAACCGTATTCTTCGGCCTTTTGTGCCATCAGGCCGACATTGTCAACGCTGCCCATGGTTGCCGGATCAAAGGCTCCGTTTTGTTTGCAGTCATCAATGACGGTCTGATAAATACGGGCGTAGCAGCGATCCGGGATCATGGCAATGGTGTCGTGGAGCTGGTCGTCAGGCCCCCACATCCGTCCACCGTCACGCACAACCACCGGCATGGAGGCATCGATGATTACATCGTTTGGCACATGCAGATTGGTGATTCCCTTGCTGGAGTCCACCATGGCAAGCTCGCAGCTCTTTTGGTAGATCGCGTCGATGTCCGCCTCGATTGCAGTGCGCTGCGTCTCGGGCAGGTTCTGGATTTTGGCCATCAGGTCGCCAAGGCCATTGTTGACATTGACACCCAGTTCTTTGATGACTGCAGCGTGTTTGCTGAAGACATCCTGGTAAAAGACAGTGACGCAATGGCCGAACATAACCGGGTCAGAGACCTTCATCATGGTGGCCTTGAGGTGCAGGGAGAGGAGGACGTTGTCTTTGCTTGCCGCGGCGATTTGTTCCCGGTAGAAGGCGCGGAGGCTGCGGACATTCATGACCGAGGAGTCCAGGACTTCACTGGCAAGAAGCGGGGTGCTCTCCTTGAGTACGGTGGTTGTGCCATCTTCTGCCGTGAATTCAATACGGACGTCACAGGTCTGTTGAACGGTGACAGATCTTTCGCTGCCGTAGAAGTCGTTTTCCGTCATGTGCGCGACCCGTGATTTACAGTCAGGCGCCCAGGGCTTCATCAGGCGGTGCGGGTTTTTCTGGCCAAACTGTTTGACTGAGGAGGCAGCCCGGCGGTCAGAGTTTCCTTCGCGCAGGACAGGGTTGACAGCACTGCCCAGGACTTTGGCATACCTGGCGTGTACGGCCTTTTCTTCAGCGGTTTTGGGATCCTGGGGATAATCCGGGACGGAGTAACCTTGTGCCTGCAGCTCCTTGATGGCCTCCTGGAGCTGGGGTGCTGAGGCGCTGATGTTGGGCAGTTTGATGATGTTTGCATGTGGCTGTTTGGCGAGCTCACCAAGTTCTGTGAGGTAGTCTGGAATGCGCTGGTCTTCGGTGAGATGTTCGGGGAAATTGGCGATGATTCGCCCGGCCAGTGAGATGTCTTTCTGCACAAGGTCAATGCCGGTTCCTCTGGTATAGGACTGGAGGATCGGAAGCAGGGAATAGGTGGCCAGGGCAGGGGCCTCGTCGATTGCCGTATAGATGATCTGTGGTGTTGTCATGTTGGTTCCTTGGTTGTGCTCAAGATGAGTGTTGGGTTATTTTTCCTTATGGCTAACTTTTATCTCCACCGGTTGCCATCCCTCTGTCAGTTGCCGTTTTTCCGGTTCCACTTCTTGCGCTGCTTGCCGACCAGAGGCCGTTTTTTGTAGGCCAGAGCCGGATAGCCGAGGAGTTCGTCAGCGGCCTCTGAGAATTCACGACAGGGACGGATCGTCAGGTCCTTCATGATCTCCACATCCACTTCACCCTGACCATCGAAATGCAGAGTCAGGAGCAGAGGGCAGGGACCGTGGAAGCGGTACAGGAGTTCCTTGAGTTTTTCCAGGCGCTGGCGGTTGACGCTGCCCGATTTAAGGCGCATGGTCATGGATTCGGTGAATTTTTCCAGGGCCTCGGGCAGGGGGAACAGATCATCGGCAATGATCTTGGCGCCGCGCTCGTTTTTCTGCACCGTACCCTGGACGACTATGGGTTCATTGGAGTTGAGCATCTGCCAGCAGCGGGTGTACGTCTCGGGGAAGATAATCACCTCGACTGTGGACAGGACGTCTTCAAGGGTAATGAAGGCCATGGGGTCGCCGCGCTTGCTTTTTTTCTCAAGCTTGTCACGAATCAGGCCGCCGACTCGAACCGGTTGATCTTCGCCCCAGTTTTCCAGGCCGGAGATGTCAGTGTCAGCGACGATCCTGATCTGCCGCGCCTCTTTTTCCAGGGGATGCCCAGTGATATAGAAGCCGACCGTATCTTTTTCAAAGGCCAGCTTCTCCTTTTCTTCCCACTCGGGGATATCGGGAAGTGGGATGGCCGAGAGGGCCTTGTCATTGAGTTCAGGGGCTACACCAAAGAGTGACATTTGGCCGCTCAGCTTGTCGCGTTGCGCGGCCTTGGCCTGCTCCATGGACTGGTCAAGGATGGTCGTCAACTGGGAGCGCTTATGTCCCATGGAATCGAAGGAACCCGATTTGATCAGGCTCTCAATAACCCTTGAATTCACACGGCGCGAATCGACCCGGTTGCAGAAGTCTTCCAGGGACTCATAGCTGCCGTTTGCGTCCCGCTCTTCAACAATGGATTCCAGGGCCGCACCGCCGACATTTTTGACCGCGGCCAGGCCAAAGCGAATACGGTCGTTGATGACCGTGAAGCCATGTTGCGATTCATTGATGTCCGGAGGCAGGACTTCGATGTGATGTTCGCGGCACTCATTGATATACAGGACCACCTTGTCGGTGTTGTTCATGTCGCAGGAGAGCAAGGCTGCCATGAACTGGGCCGGGTAATGGGCCTTGAGATAGGCGGTCTGATAGGAGATGAGGGCGTAGGCCGCCGAGTGCGACTTGTTGAAGCCATAGCCGGCAAACTTGGCCATCAGGTCAAAGACAAACCCGGCCTTGGTCTCATCGATCTCATTTTTGCGGGCCCCGGCCATGAACTTGACCTTCTCCTGCTCCATGACCTCGGGGATTTTCTTGCCCATGGCTCGGCGCAGGATATCAGCATCGCCCAGTGAGTAGTTGCCCAGTATATTGGCGATCTTCATCACCTGTTCCTGGTAGACAATAACTCCGTAGGTCTCTTCAAGTACTGATTTGATCTGGGGCAGAGGGTAGTTGGCCGTGGCCCGTCCGTGTTTGGTTTCAACAAAGTCGTCTACCATCCCTGAATCCAGGGGGCCGGGGCGATAAAGGGCGACGAGTGCGATCAGGTCGCTGAACTGCTCCGGGGCCATCTTGATGAGGAGCTCCCGCATTCCCGCGCTCTCCAGTTGGAAAACCCCCAGTGCGTCACCGCGACAGAGCAGGTCATAGGTCTTGAGATCGTCCATGGGGATGGCGTCAATGTCAAGATCCAGGCCGATATCGGACTTGATATGTCCCAGGGCGTGATGGATAACGGTCAGGGTTTTGAGGCCGAGAAAGTCGAACTTGATCAGTCCGGTCATCTCGGTGTGTTTCATATCATACTGGGTCAGGGTCTCGTCATCCTTACCCCTGCAGGTGGGCAGATACTCGACCATGGGCAGAGGTGAGACCACTACCCCCGCAGCATGGGTCGAAGTGTGACGGGCCAGACCCTCAAGAGTGTGGGCGACCTTGAGCAGTTCCGCGATTTTGGGGTCGCGGTCAGCGGCATCCTGGAGTCTGGGCTCCTCCAGCATGGCTTTTTTGATGGTCATCTTCAGCTCTTCGGGGATCAGCTTGGCGATCCGGTCCACTTCGCCGAAGGAAATGTCCAGTGCGCGGCCCACGTCACGAATAACGCCCCGGGCCTTCATGGAGCCGTAGGTGATGATCTGGGCGACATGGGCTGCGCCGCCGTACTTGTGGCGGACATAGTCAATGACCTCACCACGCCGCTCCTGACAAAAGTCGATATCAAAATCGGGCATGGATTTGCGCTCGATGTTGAGAAAGCGCTCAAAGATCAGGCCGTAGGGGATGGGATCGATATTGGTGATCCGCATGCAGTAGGCGGCCAGACTTCCGGCACCGGAACCACGGCCCGGACCCACCGGGATGTTGTGGTCTATGGCCCAGTTGATGAAGTCGGCGACGATCAGGAAGTAGCCGGGAAAACCCATCTCGTTGATAACACCGATCTCATAATCGAGGCGTTCGCGGTACTGTTTTTCAAGCTCCGGGGTCAGGGTGTCAGCCTCGCGCATGGTGGCGAAGCGATCTTTGAGCCCTTCACGGCAGGCGAGTTCAAACATTGATTCCAGAGTTTCGCCTTCGGGTACCGGAAAAATCGGGAAGTGGTAGTTCCCCATCTCGATTTCGAGATTGCAGCGGTCGGCGATCTCCTGAGTTGTGGCGATAGACTCCGGGGTGTTGCTGAAGCGGGCCTTCATCTCCTCCGGGGATTTGAAGTAGAACTCGGTGGTGGAGAAGCGGAAGCGGTTGCTGTCATTGATGGTCTTGCCGGTCTGAATGCAGAGGAGTACTTCGTGGGCATAAGCCTCATCATTGTTGAGATAATGGCAGTCGTTGGTGGCCACCGTCTTAATTCCAAGCTCGCGACTCAGCAGCATCAGGCCCTGATTGACCGGGGTCTGTTCGGGGATGTTGTTTTCCTGGAGTTCAAAATAGAGGCGATCACCAAAAATAGCCTGGTATTCAAGGGCTTTTTTTCTGGCGCCGCTCAGATCATTCTGACCAATCAGCCAGGGAATTTCACCGTGCAGGCAGGCGGTGAGGGCGATGAGGCCCTCGTTGTGGGCGGTCAGGGTTTCCTGATCGATACGCGGCTTGTAGTAAAAGCCCTCGAACTGGGCAATGCCGGCCAGTTTCATCAGGTTTTTGTAGCCGGTTTCATTCATGGCCAGAAGAACGATGTGAAATGCCTTGGTTACTGCATTGGGGTCACGCTCTGCCCGGTTCCCCGGGGCGATGTAGAACTCGCAGCCAACAATGGGTTTGATGCCGGCCTTTCTCGCCTTGAGATAGAATTCCAGAGCGCCATACATTGCGCCATGGTCGGTGATGGCAACGCTCTCCATCCCGTATTCCTTGCACTTGGCAAGGAGGTCATCAATGCGGATCGCTCCGTCGAGCAGGCTGTACTGGGTGTGGACGTGCAGGTGGGTAAAACCAGCGCTCATGGCAAGTTTAATCCGGTAACGCCTTCCAGATTGGCATTGTCAAGAATGATACCTTCAAGACGTGCACCGCTGAAGTCGGCACGAAGCAAGTTGGCACCGCTGAAATCGGCATCTCGCAGGTCCGCGTCTCTGAGATCAGCCCCAGGGAGATTGGTGCCTTGC